>OKRU01000074.1_pt1 | contig 75642 bp, 55 predicted proteins | sample 1601131 | NCBI WGS metagenome assembly OKRU01 (sample SAMEA3541558, study PRJEB24748) | human gut metagenome | biome: human gut; feature: human-associated habitat; material: faeces | place: China | collected 2012
CGAAGTCCGCCTCCTAATATAATGTTAAACCGTCCAACTTTTGGGGGTCACATCAAGGGTGCGCCTGATTTTTTGTTTATTCATTCAAGAATTTTATTTTGCCAGAGCTTTTTCGAATTCTTCCTTGAGTTTGTCATTTCCAGGGAATCCAATGAATTTGCTCTGAACATTTCCGTCCTTGCCGACAACTACGTATGTCGGTATGCCCTGACTTTCGAACTGCGAGAGGAGTGTCTGCCACTGCTCTGCTGTGACGTAGAAGTGTTCGCCGTGGATGTCCGGTATCATGTTAAGCCAAAGATTCTTAGGCGATGTCACGCCTGATACGTAAACGAATGTCACCTTCCCGGCCATTTCCTGCTTGAGCGGTTCGATGGTCTTCATGCCCATGCGGCAAGGTCCGCACCATGTTGCCCAGAAGTCTACGAGCACCGGTTTGCCCTTGAACTGCGATATGATGTTCTTGAATACGTCGTCCCCCTTGAGATTCTCGTCGAGATTGTGTACAGTGTATCCCGTCTTGCTCTTGTTGGCTTCAATGCGGGCAACGACTTCATCGTTCATTTCGAAGAGTTTGTCGGCAAATGCCGGAGCGTTGCCCTTGATGGATTCTTTGAGTTTGTCGTTGATGGGAACGAAGTCTGCAAACTGCTTGGCAACGGTCTGTGCGTAAGTGAGCTGCGGAATCAGTTCGCTGTTGTTCTTGAAGAGGTTGTAGAGCTTTTCGTTGTTTCTTGCAATGGCGACTGTGAGTTGTGCAAGGCGTGGTGCCATGCTTGTGTAGGCGTTGAACTTGTTGTTGAATGCATTCATCGAGATTACCTCGTCGTAGTAGTCGGCTGGTATTTCAGCATCTTTGCCCTGAGTCATGTTGCGGTACAGGAGCGGTGCTGTGATTATGTTGATGCTTGCGGCAAGCTCTGTTCTGGCCTTGAGATAGTTCTTCATGACACTGCTCAGGTTCTTGTTGCCGTCGATGTTGGCTTTTATCGAATTGAGCGTCTTCAGCTGTTTTTCCTTGAATGGAACGATTCCTGAATTTTTGAATTCTGGAAAATCCCACTTGTAGAGTGCCTTTTCCGTGACATCGTCGTCGAGCGAGTTGTACTCGTCGTTGAATGCGCAGAGTTCGCCTTCGAACCAGATGCTCTTTGCGTCATCCCTGTCGTCGTCAGAGATTCCAGGCAGACTGACTGTTACTGAAGCTGATTTGCCTGGCGATGCAAGAAGTTCTATCCTGTGTTCGCCTATGTTCAAGTATATAGGTGCAGTCGTGCAGAGCATCACTTTGCCGGTGAAGCTTCCGTCAGGCGAGAGTGTGCAGCCGGCGGTCTCGTCGTTGAGCGTAAGCATGTCGGTCGACGTAAGGCTGACGCTGAAATTCATTTCGGCAGAGTATCCGAGCAGGCGTCCGCTTATTTCGGCATAGCCGTATGACGGGACAATGGCTGGAAGCTGCTGATCGCGGTCGAGCTTCTGTTTGCGCAGTTCGGAGGGCACATCTACCTTTTCTTTCTTGCCGTCGAGATGAATGCCCCAGATGCTCCATCCTTTGTCCGACTCAGATTCCTTGAAGTCAACACTCTTTATGCCCGATGGCACAGGCTTGAAATTCATTGTGAAGTGGAGTTCGCCTTCGGCCGGTACAGCCGTTGCCATGTCTGGTGTGATGCCCGAACATGATGTGTAGGCGTACTTCTGTCCTCCGGCATAGAGTGCCGCTCCAGAAGCGATGGTGAATGTTTTTCCAGGTGTATCTTCAATGCTGAACTTTACGGTTGTAGCTGTATCGCCCAGTATGATTTCGTCTATGCCGAGCACCGGAGTAGAAGAAAATTTCAGACTCGGATCTTCAATCACCTTGTCTTTGGCCGAAGCCGACGCCAGAGCCGCCAGCAGAGCCACGGATGTAATGATTTCTTTTCTCATTGCTGTGAATTCTATTCTGTTGTTGTAACTTTATTTCCTGTTAGTGTGCACAATGCTGTTTGCCGTACAGGCTCAACGTTCGTTCTGCGGGCGCCTGCGATTTATTTTCCGAGCGCTCGAAGTTTCATCTGCGGGCGCCTGCAATTGCGGCCGTGCTTGTGCATGATGCAGATTGCGGATTGAGACAACCGATGCGGCGGCACCGCTTCAGGCATTTTTTTTCAGATATATCTTGTGGTCTATGCAGTCGGGCAGTTCCTCCTGATAGTGGGTGACCATGATGAGGGTGCGGTTGCGGCGCCTGCAGAATGTTTCTATTATGTCTTTCACGAGACGTCTGTTCATCATGTCGAGTCCGTGGAGAGGCTCGTCGAGTATGAGCAGCGCCGGATCCTTCACGAAAGCCCGGGCCAGCAGCACCAGACGCTGTTCGCCGCTCGACAGCTTGAGGAATGTCGTGTCTCTGTGCTTGAGGATGCCGAACATGCCCATCCAGAATTCGCATGCGCCCATATGTTCCGGCTTCGGCTTGCGGTAGAGGCCGACTGAGTCGCTGAGGCCCGATGCCACGATTTCTATTGCCGGTATGTCCTTCATGTATGCGCGGTGCATTTCCGGACTTATGTAGCCGATGTGTTTCTTTATGTCCCAGATGCTTTCGCCGCTTCCGCGCTGTCTGCCGAAGAGCACGATGTCGTTGGCATACGACTGCGGATTGTCGGCGCATACGAGGCTGAGAAGTGTAGACTTTCCGGCACCGTTCTCACCGCTCAGCGCCCACCGCTCGCCGTTCATCACCGTCAGGTTGAGATCCTTCAGTATGGTGCGTTCGCCATAGCGTATGCACACGTTCCTGAAGTCTATGACATGGCGTGTGCCGGGTTCGGCAGTGAGGTCGTCGGGATTGTCGTATGGCAGGTCTATGATTTTCTGAGCCTTTTCTTCTTTCAGCACATGTGGCGGCGTGGCCTTGAGGTTGTCGAGATATTCTCGGAGAGTGGCTTTAGGATGCATATCCATATTCTCCACATTGATTACGTGCGTAATGAAGTCTGGTATATCGTCCGTCTTCGAAAGGACCAGAATTATCTGCAGTTCGGTTTCTCTTGTGAGAACCTCCAGCAGTTCGCGAAGCTGCTCTCGTGCCGTTGCGTCGAGTCCTATGAACGGATTGTCCATTATCAGTATGCGCGGATTGCTGAGCAGAGTCTTGGTGAGCTGAAATTTTCTGAGCTCACCGCTGCTGAGCATTATGATTCTTTTGTCGAGCAGCTGCTCAAGGTGGAAAATCTTGTACAGATGGTGGCGCAGAGAAATTCTTTCCAGCGACATCTGCTTCTTGTCTTCACCGCTGATGTCGTTCTGGCTGTTGATGTTGTTTTCGGCCGAGGTGTATGCCTCGTCGAGAAGTTCGCCGACGAGCGGTGTGTCGTCAACATCGTGCTGGTTCCAGCGCTGCTGATAGTAGTACTGACCATCGCTCGTTCCGTATGAGTCGCGGAATGTGATGTATTTGATGTTGTCGCTGACCATCTTGGCCTTGCTCGGTGCAAAGTCGTACTCGACATGTGTGATGAGCAGCGGATGCTTCTCTGTGAGAATGTCAACGAGCATCGATTTGCCTGAACCGTTGTCGCCTGTTATGGCAATGTGTTCGCCCGCCATGATGTCGAGATTTATCGGATTCTTGAAGCGGTAGAGCGGATGGCGTGCCACTCCATCCTTTATGGATATGGTCTTCTGCATAGCTTGAAGTGTTTTGTTGTTTTGTGAGCGTTACGAATATTTTCGTGATATATAAATCTGTATTTTCTGCATTCCTCGGTGCTTTATCTCACTTTGTTGGCTTCGTAGTGAGGTGCGACTCTCGCATTGAAGTAAATCATGGAGATGACGCAGAGTATTGCTCCGAACAGATACACCTTGTCGAACGACAGCAGTTCGGCTATCAGACCTCCGGTGAATATGCCTATGCCCGAACCGACATCCCAAGCCGTGAGGTAGGTGGATGTGGCCGTAGCCCTCTGATTGTTCGGAGCCAGGTTTACATACAGAGTGTTGTATGCCGGAAACATTATTCCGAAACCCACTCCGAGCATGAGAGGTATGATGAAGAACAGGGCAGAGCACGCGTCTGTGTTCCATTTCACAAGAAGTGCGCATGAAGACAGCAGTGCGAAAGCTGTAATTATAAGATAGAAACCTTGTGAGATAACCTTGCAGACGTAGCCTTTGTCTACCCATTTGCCAGAGAACATGCGGCTTACGCCCATACCTATGGCCATGCAGGTGAAAAAGAAGCCGGTTTCTACGGGTATGCCGATTTCCTTGGCATATACAGCAACATAGTTCGTCGTGGCGCCGTAAGGAATTGATAGCAGGAGCAGGGCAATGCTGGCCGGTATGCCCTTGACGAGAATGAAGCGGTCGAGAGATATCGGCGGACGTTTTATCTGCGGCTTTTTCGGACATTTCACCATGTTGGCCAGAATGAAGCCTGCAAGTGTGCATGAAAAGGCCACAAGGAATATCTGGTCGTACGATATGCGCCCGTGCAGGAAAAGCCCTATCATCGGTCCTATGCTCATCGCTGTATTGTTTGTGAGACCGTAATATCCCAACCCTTCGCCGCGCCTGGACGAAGGCATTATGTCGACAACTATGGTGTTGCCGCCGACGGTAACTGTGCCGAATGCCAATCCGTGCACCACGCGGCAGATTATGAACAAAGTTATCGTGCCGGCCGCAATGTAGCCTGCAAATATGCTGCAGAAAATGAAGTATGCAAATATGTAGAGTGGCTTTCGCTGGAAGGCATCGAGCAGATATCCCGAGAACGGACGGATGCACAGCGAGGAAATCGTGTAGCAGCACAGGACGGTGCCTATGATAAGTTCCGTACAGCTGAATTCTTCTTTGAGATAAAAAGGTAGTACAGGAAGAAGAAGCCAGAATCCGACGTATAGCAGAAAGTTGGCACCTAGTATGCAGCAATAGCTCTTGGTGAACAGTTTTTCTTTTGCCATGTTGGTTGTTGTAACGACTGCAGTTGTTGTATAGACTGTTTCAGCCGGTATATGCCGTGAAGCAGCGGAGATTTTTTTATTTTCGTATATAATAATCGTGTATATATACTATTAATGCAGTGGACATCGGGATGCATATTTTACTTTTACATCTGTAATACCGTTGTCCACTGCATTTGTGTCTATGCCTTGTCAGTTGGCGGCCTCAAATTCTTTGAGGAATCTGATGTCGTTTTCTGAGAACATTCTCAGGTCCTTTACCTGATATTTGAGGTTCGTGATACGTTCGATGCCCATACCGAATGCATATCCCTTGTATTTTGAACTGTCAATGCCGTTGAGTTCGAGTACCTGAGGATGTACCATTCCGCATCCAAGAATCTCAACCCATCCGGTGTGCTTGCAGAATGAGCATCCTTCTCCGCCGCAGATGTTGCAGCTAATGTCCATTTCTGCCGATGGTTCTGTGAATGGGAAGTATGATGGGCGAAGACGTATCTTTGTGTTTTCTCCGAACATTTCTTTTGCAAAGAGCAGAAGCACCTGTTTTAGATCTGTGAAACTCACGTCTGTGTCAACGTACAGACCTTCAACCTGATGGAAGAAGCAGTGTGCACGTGCGCTTATTGCTTCGTTGCGGTATACGCGTCCAGGGCAGAGTACTCTGATAGGTGGCTGCTGCTTTTCCATTACGCGGCTTTGTACCGAACTGGTGTGTGTACGGAGCAGTATGTCCGGATGTGATTCAATGAAGAAAGTATCCTGCATGTCGCGTGCAGGGTGATCTTCTGGGAAGTTCATGGATGAGAATACGTGCCAGTCGTCTTCTACTTCAGGACCTTCGGCAAGTGAGAAACCCAGACGTGAGAAGATATCCACGATTTCATTCTTCACAATTGTCAGTGGATGCCGTGTACCGAGGCTGATAGGATATGCTGTACGTGTGATGTCGACATTGTCGGCTGAATTATCTATATTTTCGAATTCGCTTTTCAGCAGATTTATTTTTTCCTGTGCCTTGTTTTTGAGCTCGTTTATCTTGATGCCTATTTCCTTCTTCTGTTCTGCAGGAACATTTCTGAAATCGGCCATCAGACTGGTGATTGAGCCTTTCTTACTAAGATATTTGATACGCAGAGCTTCTATTTCTTCGGCACTGTCGGCATGAAGCCCTTCAATTTCATTCAGCAATTCGTTAATTTTCTCCAGCATGATATGTGAAAATTATAGTTCTAGTTGTAATTTTATGCACAAAGATAAGCAAATAACTTTAGATTGTGCTTTAATGTAAAAAAGAAACAGCTAAATTTGCACGGTTTTATAAGTGGCAGGTTCCATTCTGCACATGTAAATGTATGAAAAGAAAGATATTTTATTTCTTGGTTTTATGTTTCATGGTCGCTTCTTGCTCTAATGGAGGACCAGCAAAAAAAGAAGTAGAGCCGGATACTGTGTCCGATTCGATTTTGGTTGCCGAGGAAGAGGATACACTGGATCTCTTCGATGAAGTGGAGGTTCCAAAATCGGCCGATGAGCTTTTCAATGATTTTTTCTATAGTTTCACTTCCGACGAGTCTTTTCAGATGAGTCGCATAAGATTCCCTCTCGTTTGCAATGATGGAGATGAAAAGCTGAAAATCTCCCGTTCCGACTGGAAGAATTTCAACAGATTTACCAATCTGGATTATTATTCTGCTCTTTATGAAAGGGAAATCGAAATGGGGCTTCAGAAAGATACATCCCTATCGCACGTAAGCGTAGAGTGGATTTATCTTCACGACGCCTATATTGAAAAATATAATTTTCAACGTGTAAAAGGCGTATGGATTTTAATGGATATTGAGAAAAGCGATTTCAACCACAATCCCAACGGCGGTTTCCTTCGTTTTTATGCAGATTTCGTGAGCGATTCTATATCTTATGAAAAGAGTCTTGCTCATCCATTGAAACTCTTGATTTCCAATGAAGATGACGACACAAAGTACGAAGAGGAGACTTTGAGTGAAAGCGGTTGGAAGGATTTCAAGAAAGATATGCCACTTCCGAATGAGTTTCTCATAAACATCAATTACGGACAGTCCTATTTCAGTCAGAACCGTAAGATTCTTCTTATTGAGGGAGTAAGCAACAGCCTTTTCGTAAAATACACATTCGACCGTAGCAACGGTCAGTGGAGGTTGTTCCGCATTGAAATCTGAAAAAATTGTGCATTTTCGACATATATTTTCTCACACCGATGAAAGATTTAAACGATTATTCCCTTTTGAAACATAATACTTTCGGCATGGATGTCCGTGCCGAACGTTTTATAGAATACGTAAGTGAAGAAGAACTTATCAGCATTCTCCCTTTGTTGCATGAACACAGATTCCTGCACATTGGTGGTGGTAGCAACATTCTTTTCTGCGGAAACTATGATGGAATCATTCTCCATTCGGCAATAGCAGGAATATCGGTTGTGGCAGAAGATGAAACTTCTGTATCAGTCAAAGTTGGTGCTGGAGTACAGTGGGATGATTTTGTTTCTTGTGCAGTAGAAAAGGGATGGTCAGGAGCCGAAAATCTTTCGCTCATTCCGGGTGAAGTAGGAGCTTCTGCAGTGCAGAACATAGGTGCTTATGGTGTAGAAGCAAAAGATTTGATTGAAAATGTCGAAACTATTGATTTGACAGATGGTACACGCCGTGTATTCCTTAACGCCGAATGCGGTTACGGTTATCGCAAGAGCATTTTCAAGAACGAGCTTAAAGGACGTTACGCAGTAACTTATGTAACATACAGATTGTCGAAAGTGTTCCAGCCTAAAATCGATTACGGAAATGTGCGTGAAAAGCTTCAGGGAAAAGAACTTACACCTGAGAATGTGAGAAATGTAGTCATCGACATACGGCAAAGCAAATTGCCTGATCCAGAAGTAACAGGCAATGCAGGCAGTTTCTTCATGAATCCTGTAGTGAGTCTTGAGAAGTACGAAGCACTGAAAACCGAAAATCCTGATATGCCGCACTATATCGTAGATGGAGGTGTGAAGATTCCTGCCGGTTGGCTTATTGAAAAATGCGGTTGGAAAGGTAAGTCTTTAGGACGTGCCGGTGTCTGCCCGAATCAAGCTTTGGTACTTATAAATCTTGGTGGTGCCACAGGAAGCGATATCGTAGCCCTCAGCAATGCTGTTTGTCAAAGCGTAAGCGAAAAGTTCGGCATATCTATAAGTCCAGAAGTAAATATAATCTGACAGAAACATTCGGTTCTGCCTTTCCCTTCGCGGTAAAGGTGGTTTGTCATACCTTTATAATTATAATATTCAAGATGCCAAGCAAGTAATATATGAAGATAACTGTTTTGGGAAGCGGTACATCAACCGGAGTTCCGCAGATAGGATGCAGATGTGAAGTATGCCGGTCAACAGACAAGCGCGACAAGCGTCTGCGCTGTTCATCGCTAGTGGATGTAGATGGAGTCAAGATTCTCATCGATTGCGGTCCTGATTTCCGCGAGCAGATGCTTTCTGTACCTTTTGCAAAGCTCGATGCCGTTTTTATCACCCATGAGCACTACGATCATGTCGGCGGTCTTGACGATTTAAGGCCGTACTGCAATTTCGGCGATGTTGACGTTTATGCAGAAGAATTCTGCGCCAACCATCTTCGCGAGCGCATACCATATTGTTTCCTTCCGCCCGAAAAACGTTATCCTGGTGTACCATCCATCAATCTTTACAACATCGAACCGCATGTGCCTGTAACTGTAAGGGGTGTGCAGATAATGCCATTGCGTGTAATGCACGGCAATCTTCCTATACTGGGATACAGAATAGGTGATTTTGCATATATAACAGACATGAAAAGCATCCCCGAAACCGAATACGAGTATCTAAATGGAGTTAAGCTTCTTTTTGTAAATGGTCTCAGACACACAATGCACTACAGCCATCAGACAATTGAGGAAGCCATCGATTTCTCGCACAGGGTAGGGGCAGTCGACACGTACATCATTCATATGGGCCACCAGATTCTTCCACATGAAAGTGAACAGGCACGTCTGCCTGAAGGCTTCCATCTTGCTTATGATGGATTGGTAGTTGAGTTTGCTTCTTCGGAAGTTATGAAGTAAGTGCATGTTGCTTCAGTGCACTTTTGGTTCTTGCTGTTCAACAAGTCCACTTCAATCACCGCTAGTTTGTTGTGATGTTTGATTATCCTTGATTCGAGCACGAGTTCCTTCTCTGAAGATTCCACAGGACGGATATATTTTATTTCCATCTTGGCTGTCACTGCTTTTGCATTAAGCTTGCTGATGACAGTCCATCCGGCTATCTCGTCACACAGTGTAGCCTGTATGCCGCCGTGTATAACGCCAATCCATCCTTCGTAGAATGTTTCAGGCCTCCAATGGCTTACGATTTTGTCGTTGTCTTCCCAAAATTCCATGTGCAATCCATGGTCGTTGTGCTTGCTGCATCCGAAACACTTGAAACCGTCCTCTTTATCCAAAAAATTCTCAATCTTTTTCATTGGTGCTGATATTTGTTATGTTTTTCAGATTCTTGTATAGACTTTTATTGTTTGGCTTCCATAAACAGTTTTCTGAAAATCTCCTTGCCGCACTTTGTCGACACAGCTTTTTCAAGGATAGCCTCGGCATTTTCCTTTGGATAATATCCTTCTGTCATATTTACAATGCAATCGGCATCAAATAGCGGAGCAAACTTAAGTCTATCGACCTCTGAACGTCTATGATGATTGCCGACAACATCGGCAATCCATTCTTTTTCGTTTTCTGCAAGTTCGTCAATATCTTTAAGCAGTCTCTCGGCCTCAATTCTGCCTTCCTCCTCCTGATGTACCGGCATTGTGTTGCCGTATTTCTTCTTGGATGCCGGACATCCGATATCATGCAGCCATGCAGCCATCTCCATCAAGTCTGTCTCACGTTCTGGCAGATTCTCACAAACAGCAATATAGTGTGTATAGCTTGCTACGCATTGCGTATGCGCAATCTGTGCCGGATCTTCTTTCATGAAGTATTCCAACACATATTCTGCAACCTTATCGACCGTACGTTTCATATTGATGCTGGCTTCTCCTTTTAGAGTTTTATATTTTTATAGATATGGATTGTTGTCTTTCTCAAATCCAATGCTGGTAGAAGGTCCGTGCCCGCAATATACCAGCGTGTCCTCAGGCAGTGTGAGCAGCTTTTCTGAAATACCGTATACAAGTTCTCTGTAATTTCCTCCAGGAAGGTCAGTCCTTCCGATGCTTCCTCTGAAGAGCGTATCTCCAGCCCAAAGCATTCCTTCTTCCTTGCAGTAGAAACATATTCCTCCAGGTGTATGTCCAGGAGTCTCGATAACGTCGAATACAGTCTTGCCGAATTCTACTTTATCTTCCTGCCTAAGGTATCTGCCTATGGCAGGCTGTTCGTGGTACAGCTCGTCTGTGCCCAAAAACATGCGCAACTGGTTTCTCATGTTTTCATAAGTGCCGTTGTCCTTTATGCTTGCTTCCGGTTTCAGCCCGAAAGCATTGCAGGCAAAATAGTTTCCCAGACAATGATCGAAATGCAGATGGGTGTTCAGCAGATGCACCGGTTTAAGACCATTGTTCTTAATATAGATTTCAATGTCATCCCATTCGAATTCGTCAAAACATCCGCAGTCTATGATGACAGCCTCTTTAGTCTCGTCGCTGACCACATAACAGTTTTCCTGCACCGGATTGACCGTGAAATTCCTTACTTTGAGCATTCTGGTTTAATTGTTTTATTGAGCAAGTTCCTCTAAAAACTTTCTATTCTCTTCTCATTTCTTGCCGATAGCAACGTGTACAACCTTTTTGGTTTCGAAAAACTCTTCCTTGAAAAAGTCTTTCAGATTCCATGTCGTACATATATTTTTCATCGGTGCAATCTCGCTCCCAAGTTCTCCGCCCTTAAGTGCCAGAATGCCGTTCGAAATAGAGTTTTTCTGCTCCTTCCCTATATTTTTCCTAACGGCTTTCACTAGGTCGACCAAAGGCATAACACCACGCGTCACGACAAAGTCGAATTCATCTTTCTCTTCCTCGGCACGGCAATGCCTGAGTGTGACGTTTTCCAATCCCAGCGCATTTGCAATCTCTTGGGCTACACGTATTTTCTTGCCGATGCTGTCCACTAGATGGAATCTGCATTCCGGAAACATTATCGCGAGCGGTATTCCCGGCAGACCGCCTCCTGTGCCAACGTCCATAATGCGTGTCCCCACTCTGAATTTCACAACCTTTGCTATGCCCATCGAGTGCAGTATATGGTGAACATACAGGTTGTCGATGTCTTTACGGCTTATCACGTTGATTTTGCTGTTCCAGTCGGCATACAGCGGATATAGCTGCGCCATCTGTTCCTTCTGCCTGTCGTTTAGTTCAGGGAAATATCCGAATATGCTGTCCAGTCCTGTGTCCATCATTATTTGAAATCCTTTGAGTTGTCAATCATTAAGTCCTTAATTTCCTCATATTTTATATTAAGTACCGTAGGTCCCATAACGTACGGTGCTATCTCATACACATTGTAGTAGAATTCAATACCGTCCTCCTTCAGAAGGAAATTGCTGCTTGCATACATGTCTGTGAAGCAAAGGTATCCGGCATCGTTGAGCTCCTTGACGCTTTTTGCGTCGCACTGTTTCATAAGTGCCTTCAGCAGAATATCGTCCAGTTTCTCCTTGTATCCATCCTTGAACAGTGCGTCCAGTTCTATCAGCTCTCCGGTTTCTCTGTTGAAATTCATATACGTGGTTACGCTTACCGGATGCGCACCGCCGTTGTACATCTCTTCAGTTACCTTGTAGTTTATTATTCCCTTATGTCCTTCTGCTGCATTTCCGCTTATGTTGTGGTAGTTGTTGTAAGCCGATGCCATCGTTGCACCCTTTTGTTTGTCTTCGGTGTAGAGAGGAAACATTGTCTGCACATAAAGTTCTGTACTTGACTTTATGAACGAGTCGACAACTTCTTCCGGCAGACCGCTCATTGAGAATACTTCGTTTTCAATATTCGTGTTAATTGTTTCCGCAGCCTTTTTCGCCAGCTCGTCTTTTGTATCAGTCCTGGCAAACTGCATGTCTATTTTTATGCTCAGCGTCGGCGAGGCAGTTCCAGCTGTGCTGTCAAGATTGTATGAAATTGAATCGCCGACATTCTCAAACTTCATTCCTGCGCTTTCTCCGCATCCCGACATGCATATTGCCGACAATGCCGAAATCAGTGCTGCGATTATACTATTCTTCATTCTTTCAACTTTTTGAAATCCGGTTGCAAAATTATAACTAAAAAGCCAAAAGCAAACTATCTTTTATCCTTATTTTGTAATTTTGTTGCCGAGACTTTCAGCACTGAAGCATAACACGTTTCAAGAGTGGTGAAAGCCGGTAAACTATTTTATTTAAACCTTGATATGAGTACAATTAAGAAAACATGGCCTGTGCAGGGAATGCACTGTGCTGTCTGCGCGGCCAACATAGAAAAGTCGCTGAAGCGGCTCGATGGAATAGAGGAGGTATCGGTGGACCTTTTTTCCAACACAGCAACCGTAACTTACAATCCATCGCTGATTACACCTTCTGCAATGGCTGAAAATCTTGCGCGTCTCTCCTTCGAACTGGTGATTGATACTCCCGATGCACCATCTCCTTCCTCCGCTGATGCAGCACCTCCCGAATCCTCAACAACCGTATCTCAGCCACCGTCTGTTGACGACTCTTCTGATGCCGTTGCGCTGGCTGAGAAACACCGTTTCCGTTCCCTTCTTTTCCGTACAATAGCAGCATGGATATTTGCCATTCCCGTCATGCTCATCAGCATGGAGTGCCATGTCGTTACCGGCGAAACATGGTGGCTCAGTGGGCTGGCGCTTGTCGCCTCTCTTCCTGTTATTCTCTATTCGGGATTCCCATTTTACCGAAGCGCCTTCTTTCAGGCTATCCACGGACGCTGCAACATGGACACCCTCGTTGCCCTGAGTACAGGAGTTTCCTTTTTGTTCAGCGTCTTCAGTCTCTACAATCCTTTCTTCTTCTGGAACCGCGGACTAGACTCCTACGTCTATTTCGAAGCTTCTTCAATGGTAATCGCTTTTGTCCTCACCGGCAAGCTCATAGAGGAACGAGCCAAGCGGCGTGCTGTATCATCCATCAGGGCGCTGTCGGCATTGAGTCCGCGTACAGCATGTGTCATCAGTGATGGACGCGAAGTGCCTACGCCGGTTTCAGCAGTTGCCGCAGGCATGGAAATTCTGGTCCGGCCCGGTGAAAAGATACCTGTCGACGGACACATTATTTCAGGTGCATCAGCAGTCGACGAAAGCATGTTTACCGGTGAACCGCTTCCTGTAGACAAGACTGTCGGCGACAAGGTGCTTGCCGGAGCTGTCAACACCGATGGAGCCTTCCGGATGACGGCCGACAGTGTCGGTTCCGACACTCTCTTGTCTCGAATCATACGTATGGTGGCCGATGCACAAGCCTCCAAGTCGCCGGTACAGCGTACGGTCGACCGTGTTTCGTCATTCTTTGTTCCAGTTGTAATACTGCTTGCCATACTCACTCTGGCTGTGTGGCTTTACACAGGCGGCACCGCAGCCTTCGCCCGCGGCCTTCTCTCAGCGGTATCTGTCCTTGTCATTTCCTGCCCGTGTGCTCTTGGCCTTGCTGCGCCAACAGTGCTTGTTGTAGCTCTCGGACGCGGAGCGCGAATGCACGTGCTTGTAAAGAATGCTGAGGCTCTCGAACAGCTTGGCCGCTGCACCGCATTCGTTTTCGACAAGACTGGCACGCTGACTCTGGGCACACCGGTTGTCGAAGATATATATACTTCGCCGTCTGCAACGGAAACCGACATAAAGGCTTTTTCGGCAATAGAGGCTTTGTCAGGACACCCGTTGTCCAAAGCCATAACATCTCGTCTTGGCCATACTGCATATATGGATGCAACCGATTTTGAAAACATCCCCGGACGCGGCATAAAAGCAGTTTGCGGCGGACGCCGCTTCTGGGCCGGCAATGTCAAATTTATGGCCGACTGCGGTCTTTCACCCGATGAGTCCCTTGCGCGGTGGGCCGCATCGCGTCCTGCCGGTGCCAGCATAGTATATTTCGGTACTGCCGAAACAGTTCTGGCCGCCGCGGCAGTCAGCGACAGTGTCCGTCCTGAAGCTTCCGAAGCAATTGCCGCTCTCAAGACTATGGGAAAAAAGCTGGTCATGCTCACAGGCGATGCCGAAGCACCGGCTTCAGAGACAGCTTCAAAGGTTGGTATAGACGAATGGCGCGCATCGATGTTGCCGGACGAAAAAGATGCCTATATTGCTGAATGTCGCGAACATGGAGAGATTGTGGCAATGGTGGGCGACGGCATAAACGATTCACAGGCTCTTGCACGTGCCGATGTAGGTATTGCCATGGGACGCGGCACAGACGTGGCAAACGAAGTCGCTTCCGTCACCATCATGAACGATGATCTTCGCCTTCTTCCGCGTGCCTTGCGTCTGTCGGCTCTCTACCGCCGTTTCGTGCGCATGGGACTTTTCTGGGCCTTTGCCTACAACGCACTCTGCATACCTCTTGCGGCCGGTGTGCTCAATCTTTTCGGCATAAGCGTCACCATGAATCCGATGTATGCTTCTGCATGCATGGCGCTCTCTTCCGTCAGCGTCGTGCTGAATGCATTGAGGCTCAATTATGTCAAGATTTAGAGCACATTTTTTCCCTGAACTCTATAACGCGATGCGTCACAGCAGGTAAATCTATAAAAAAGCTATTTATCTGCTGTGCCGTATCGCGTTTTCTTTTTAGTGGCGAGTGCTGTCTTTCATCAGCTGACCCGCACTTTGGCTTTCTGTCAATTCTTAACATTTAAAATATCTGCGAGCCCTCGCGATTAATCTTTCGAGCCCTCGGAATAATATTTCCGAGCGCCCGCAGTTGTTGCCGTTCTTAGCTTTAGAATATAATAATAATGATTTTTATTTCTGTTTTATAATGTTTGCGTTGTTTTATGATTCAGATACGTTGGCAGTATGTTGTGTATTTAAGTATTTAAGTGTGGATATTTTGTTTTGATGTTTTTTGTACTACCTTTGTCATACCTACGAACAAATATATAAGTTGGGGGTGTTTATAAATTTTTTATATTAATAAAAATAGTTGGGTAAAGCACTTATGAGAAAAATCAAGTTCTTGTTTTTTACTGTGGCTTTTGCCGTGGCGCAGATATGCAGTGCAGTCATTGCGTATCCTGGTTGGATTGATTTCAAACAACCCGATGGTACAATTGTGAAAATACGTTTGCACGGCAGTGAGTTTGTAAAGTGGGCGGAAAGTGAAGATGGTTATACACTTCTCTATGATTCGCATGGTAACCTTGTGTTTGCAGATATTGATTCCAATGGCGATTTGAAACCGACTGATATGTTGGCCGTTAATATTAACGAACGTAATGTAAATGTGAGGATGAGGCTTCAGACCATTGATAAGAAGCTCGCATATTCTTCACGTCAGATCAATATGCTGAATCAGGCCGCTGAGGCTCGTCGCCGTACGATTGCCGGTTTGTCCGACAGCAAGAAGCCTATTGTCGGTACAAGAAAAATGCTGCTCATACTCGTTGATTTCCAAGATTATAAGTTTCAGAAGACCAAGCAGGATTTCGATATGCTCATGAACCAGCTCGATTATTCGGGTGACGGCCGTTACGGAAGTGTGCGCGATTTTTATCGTGAGAACTCTTTCGGAAAACTGGATTTGACGACAGACGTTGCAGGTGTTTATCATCTTGCCAATGTACGTGCTTATTATGGTGGCAATGATGATTACGGCAGTGATGCCAATCCTCGTGAAATGGCTCTTGAAGCTGTTACGATGGCTGATGCAGATGTCAATTATGCCGATTACGACAATGACGGTGATGGAACAGTAGACGGCGTACACATAATCTATGCAGGTCCGGGCGAAGAGGCCGGTGGAGGCAATGATTGCATCTGGGCGCATTCGTGGAGCATATCAGCCAGACTTGACGGTAAAAGGATAAATAAGTATTCTTGTTCACCAGAAATCCGTGGCTCAAGAGGCAGCAATATTACACACATTGGTGTCATCTGCCATGAGTTGGGACATGTGCTTGGATGCATGGATTTTTATGACACCGATTATAATATGGGAGGTCAATACCAAGGCACTGGAAATTGGGATGTCATGGGGGCTGGCAGCTGGAATGGTGACGGAGCATGTCCTGCACATTTCAATCCTTATGTCAAAATCTATGACTTCGGATGGGCCGAAGCTGCAGACGGTAACACTCCTGTTGCAGGTAAGTTGTATGCAAAGTCTCCAGATGGTTTCATGAGGATTGACACACAGACAGAAGGAGAATATTTTCTGCTGGAGTATAGACACAAAAGCGGTTTTGACAGCTGTATTCCAGGCCATGGACTTATGGTATATCGTGCTTCAGAGAATCTTAGCCGAAGCTCTTCCAATAAAATCAATGCATGGCATAAGCAGCAGTTTTATCCGCTGTGTGCAAATTCACAATTCGCATTGCCCGAATCTGAACCTGGCACGTATGGCACTTTGAACAGTCCTTCAGCTCCTTTTCCTGGTACAGACAGGATTATGGAACTTACGGATTTCACCACTCCGAGTCTTTTGAGCTGGGATAAGTCTTCAACAGACAAGCCTATTACGGAAATAGAAGAAAATGTGTCGGAAAAGTATGTTACATTCAACGTTGCCGGAGGTGTCAATGCAGGCGCTTACGCATTTAATGTGTCTGAAACCACCACATCTTCAATTTCACTTTCATGGTCTATGAAAACAGATGTTCCTGTAATGCTGGTATACAGTATGGACGCTGTGTTCGGTGAACCAGAAAACAGAAATTATAATGCAGGTGAAAATCTTGATGGAGGAGGAACTGTGCTGTTTTGTGGACACGGAACCAGTTTTATTCATGAACATCTTGAAGAAAGCACAATGTATTATTACAAGTTGTTCAGCTTCGATAAAGAAAAAGATACATGGACAACGGTCCGCATACGTAATGCAAAGACCGAAGTAGGCATTATACGCAGATTCCCATTTGTTGAGGACTTTGAGTCGAAAAACTTGGATGACAGCTGGAAACAGGAACATATTGTTGCAAGCACAGATTGGACGGTTGATGAGTTGTTTGAAACAGACGATAATATGTTGATATTCAGTATAGAGGAGAATGCATATGAAAATGAGAAGCAGAGGACAAGAATCATCATGCCTCAAATTGATTTTGCCGGTAAGAAGTGTGCTGCCATTTCTTTTGATTGCAGGAATTTTCTTCAAATCTTTGAGGTAGCTTATCGTACTTCTCCAGATGAAAAGTGGAATGTGTTGACGGAAATCGAATCGTCATATGGACATGTAATGCAAGGTTTGGATGATATAATAAATGATGTATCTCGAGTATCTCTTGTATTGCCTCGATTGTCTACAACATATGAGATTTCTTTTGTTGCAGACTACGTAATGAGAAATAATGGTTGGAGCAATTCTGAAGTTGCTACAATAGACAATCTGGAAATACGTGCAGATTATGATATATTTGTAGTTACACGTAAGCCGGATTTTGTAGGTAGTCACATTGCAAAAATAGATTGTGAGGCTCATGATGGTCTGGATGTTGTATCCGAGCGAGGAATACAGTGGAGTACAGACAATAATAACTGGACAAAAGTTCGGTGTGGCTCTGACGGTAAAGCATTGCTTGAAGGATTACCAGCCGGTTCATCTATATATTATCGCGGATATGGCATAACAGCTTCAGGTTCTGAAATATATGGAAATGTATTGACTTTTAGAACATTACTGTTTGAGAATGGTACAGGAACAGCTGAAGACCCTTTCATAATCAGCAGCGGTCGTGACATAGCCATGATTCAGGAAGCTGTTTTAGCAGGAAATGATTGTTCAGGACTATCATTCGTTTTCGGCAATTCTTTTTCCATCATGTCTGCCGGTAAAACGGATGCAGAATTCAACGGACATATTGATGGCAAAGGTTACACTTTGACATTTAGAGATGGCTCTTCTGAAGCTCTGTTTGAGAATTTGGGTGCTGAAGCTGTGGTTTGTAATCTTAATATTGCAGCCAACGCATTTGCTCTCAAGAATCACAGGTCATCAACTTTATGTATATACAACTACGGAACTATTTCCAACTGTAATGTTACGCTCAATGGTTTTGATACAAACAGTACTAATCGTAACTTCGGTGGCCTGTGTTCTGATAATATGGGATATATAATTTCATGTAGTGCTGATATATCTGCCAAAGCGGAACAGTTGTGGTGTGGCGGTATGTGTTGGTACAATTATAATATCATAGTCGATTGCACATTTAAAGGACATCTTTCTTCGAACAATAATTATAATCTAGGTGGAATAGCTGTTCTTAACTATGAATATTCGAAAAATGGTAAGAATTTGTATGGTAAGATTTACAACTGTACAAATAATGGTAAGATTGAGGCGTATGAGTTGGATGGTAATTCTCATAATGGAAGTCTTGGAGGAATTTGTGGCGGAAATTATGGAATAATTGATGGATGCGTCAATTATGGAAACCTCATTGTGCTGGAACATGGCGGTTCTGATGGTGGAGGTATATGTGGCACGATGAGTCGTTACGCCAGTATAAGAAATTCTTATAATAAGGGGCAAGTTATAGTCAGAAAGGTTGCAAATAATAATAATGATTTGTCCGGTGTCGGTGGAATTGCCGGTTTTGCAAGTGGCACACGTCTCTCTATTGAAAATTGTTATTCTTCTGTTGGAGTAGTTGCAGAAATTGAAAATGTGGCTAATGTTCATGAGATTTTGGGACGTGCCAAAAGTGATATTGCAGTCAGAAACTGTTTCTATACTGGAGGATATGCAGATTCTAGAGCTTCCAAATGCACTTATGATGAACTGTGTTCACAGGAGTATGTTGACAAGCTGAATAGGAATGGAAAGGACAGTGTATGGGTCATCTCTGATGGAACACCTGTTTTGAGTCATGAGTTGACAGGAGTTACTATGTTTTTTGATGACATGTTTGATGCAGACTATGATGAGGTTGTAGTTCCTTGGATTGTTTCCGGAGATGGCATTGCTGAATGTGGCATAGAATGGCGTGAACAGGGTACGTCCGATTGGAATGTGGTTGAAGGTGTGCCTCATTTTGCCGTCTGGTCCGTGATTTCAGACTTGCCGGCGGCTTATCCTTTGGATGTTAGGATGTATGCTGTGAAATCGGATGGAAAAACGTTGTTTTCTGGAACTGCAAAGCTGGCAACTGATTTTGCTACTACCGGAACAGAAATAGACCCTCATGTCATTCCTGATTACAGAACAATGCTTGCTTTCAGCAGTATGGTGCGTAATGGTAAAAACTTCCTCAAGGAGATTGTGAGACTTGATAGTGACTTGGATCTTAAAGGTGAAAAAGGTGTATTATGGGAACCTATAAAGTCGCTTTACAACAACGATATGTTTTTGGGTGAGTTTGATGGCAATGGACATGAGCTCAGTCACATGTATGTAGAGACAGATGAGGGATATGCCGGACTGTTTGCTAAGTCAAACGGTTATATTCATGATTTGATGGTTTCGGATAGCAAGATCGTATCGAAAGCAATTCCGAATGAATGTTTAGGTTATGTCGGCGTGGGCGGTATTGTCGGTGCTGGAACAACAGGCGACGGATACTCTTGTGTGGTTGAACGTTGCGGATACACAGGCACTATAACAGGAGGAAATCCGATAGGTGGCATAATGGGTACAGGATGTGATGGCGCTGTAAAGGATTGTTATGTCTTGGCTTCACTCAATCATACATATACATCTCATGAATCTGTTAAGTACAATAATGATAATAAAATCGCTGTCGGTGCATTCGTCGGTGGTATTATTGGATTAGGCAGTGCAGACGGATGTTATTTCAAAGGTGATATATCAATGTCATTCGACACGTATTTTGCATTTAATGGACCTGTAAGTGCAAAGTATTCTGACGATTTGACAAACAAGAATTGTTACTACAACGCTACATCTTCTTCAATGGCAGGTTTTGACAATTATAAAGAAGATACAGAACTAGATGTTCCGACAATGCGGTCTGATAAATTTCTGGACCATCTGAGCCGTGGTGTATGGAGACGTGCTGATTGGGTAAACGACGGTTTTCCTGTTCCAGCTTCATGCGGAAACAGCAATGTCACAACATTTGAGGCTTATCACAATGCTGTTGGTGATGTAGTTTTGAGTGGCATATACAAGAAAGGTGTGGACAAAAATTATGATGTTTGCGGTTTCCAGTGGTACAGCACCAATAAGGAAGAAATTTCTGTAAATGAAATTGTCGGTACGAACAACTCTACACCGTATGAATGTGTTCTACCGAATAGGACTGTAGGTAAGGATAATTTGATTTATAGGGCGTTTGTTGCTGTTGGAACAGACCGTCTATTCGGTGAATGGAAAACATTTGTTCCTCAGATTCTTGTTCCTCAGGCATATATTATGAACGTGGAACCTGACGGTAATATTGCAACTGTCAATTATTCTATAGATTGCGGAACTGAAGTTGTGGACAAATGTGTTCTGACGTATTATCCTCAGAATGTGGAAGCGTCTGCAATCGAAAAGAATATAGATGCCGATGCATTGCAGTTTGTCATTGAAGGGTTGAAAAAGGATGTCAGGTATGAATGCTTTATTACAGTGACTACAGTTTCTGGTAATGAGTACGAAAGTGGCAGATATATATGGATTCAAGGCAATCAATCGGATGTCTATAAGATTACATATATGATTGACGGCAATGTTTTTGCAGTTGTTCCTTTAAGGAGTGGCGAGAAAATTGTGCCGATAGAAGTGCCTGAAATTGAAGGGTATGAATTCTCCGGTTGGGACATCCCTTATGAGTACATGCCAGAAAAGGACATTGTAGTATCTGGCACTTATATTTCTACTGATATTGAGATGCCGTCAGAGGATGAACGTTTGGTTGATGTATACGCTGTCGACGGTCGTCGGGTTATGAGCCGGACAACGATGTCTGAGGCAAGAAAAACATTGCCTAAAGGAATATATATTATAGAAAGACGTAAAGTTCTTATCAGATAAATGATTGTTATAGATGTCGGCGGATTACAAACGAGATTTGTGGTACGCCGACATTTTTATTTTAATAATTGCTCATGGATTGTATCCGTAAACAATCCGAAATCCATTTTCGGCTTGTTGGGCATGTTATGAATGTACATATATCGGCTTTATAGATTGTTTTTTCATTTTGGGACTTCTGAAAGTGGTCTTTAACTATTTGTTTTTTTCAAAATATGTTGTTTCTTTACATCATAATGTATTTTGTCTTGTTGAAATACATTTTTGTCCGCATTTTACCGTGCGGCACGAAACTATAAAAAACATACAATAATATATATTATTTTAGAGAGCATCATGAGAAAGAAACTGAAGAAAGTCCTGGTCCTGGGATCGGGCGCACTGAAGATCGGACAGGCTGGAGAGTTTGACTATTCGGGTTCGCAGGCTTTGAAGGCTTTGCGCGAGGAGGGCATAAGCTCTGTTCTGATCAATCCAAATATTGCAACGATACAGACGTCGGAAGGTATTGCCGACAGGGTATATTTCCTGCCGGTGAACACGCATTTCGTTACAGAAATAATCAAGAAAGAGCGTCCTGACGGCATTCTGCTTGCTTTCGGCGGACAGACTGCGCTCAATTGCGGTACCGCACTGTACAACACGGGTGTGCTCGCAGAGTATGGTGTGGAAGTATTGGGTACATCTGTAGAGGCCATCATGAATACGGAGGACCGTGACCTCTTTGTCAGAAAACTCAACGAGATTGCAATGAAGACTCCGGTGAGTCAGGCCGTGGAGAATATGGAAGATGCACTTGCGGCCGCACGTCGTATAGGCTATCCGGTGATGATTCGTTCTGCATACGCTCTCGGAGGATTGGGCAGCGGTATCTGTCCTGACGAACAGAGATTCATAGAACTGGCCGAGAGTGCGTTTACATTCTCTCCTCAGATTCTGGTGGAGGAATCGCTCAAGGGATGGAAGGAAATTGAGTTTGAGGTTATCCGTGATGCGAACGACCATTGTTTCACTGTGGCAAGCATGGAGAATTTCGACCCGCTTGGCATACATACAGGAGAGTCGATAGTCGTTGCTCCTACATGTTCGTTGACAGAGGAGCAGGTGAGCATGCTTCAGGAACTTTCAAAAAAATGTATACGCCATTTAGGTATAGTCGGCGAGTGCAACATTCAGTATGCGTTCAACGCGGAGACCAACGACTATCGTGTCATTGAGGTCAATGCTCGTCTGAGCCGTTCATCTGCACTTGCTTCCAAGGCAACTGGTTATCCGCTTGCGTTTGTAGCTGCAAAAATCGGTTTGGGATATACACTTGACGAGATAGGCGAGATGGGTACACCGAATTCAGCCTATGTGGCACCGTCGCTCGACTATCTCATCTGCAAGATTCCGCGTTGGGACTTGACGAAGTTTGCTGGCGTTTCCCGCAGAATCGGTTCAAGCATGAAGTCTGTGGGCGAAATAATGTCCATCGGACGTTCATTTGAGGAAATCATACAGAAGGGTCTGCGAATGATTGGTCAGGGCATGCACGGATTTGTGGGCAACGACCATACACGTTTCGAGGATTTGGACGATGAGCTGGCCAATCCTACAGACTTGCGTATATTTGCCATAGCTCAGGCTTTGGAGGAGGGTTACTCTGTAGACCGCATATACGAGCTTACTAAAATTGATCCGTGGTTCATCTGCAGACTGAAGAATATAGTTGATTTCAAGCATACTCTTCAGGGATACAACAAGATTGAGGATGTTCCGGCAGATGTAATGCGCCGTGCCAAGGTTTTGGGATTCTCAGATTTCCAGATTGCACGTTTCGTCATTAAACCGGAGAACGGCAACATGGAGAAAGAAAACCTTGAGGTTCGTGCTTATCGTAAGAAGTTGGGCATCTTGCCTGCTGTCAAGCGAATAAATACAGTGGCTTCTGAGCATCCTGACTTGACAAATTATCTGTACATGACGTATGCTGTTGAAGGATATGACGTGAACTATTATAAGAACGAGAAATCTGTGGTTGTGCTTGGTTCTGGTGCATACAGAATCGGTTCATCAGTGGAATTCGACTGGTGTTCTGTCAATGCCATTCAGACAGCCCGTCATCTGGGATATAAGTCTATAATGATAAATTACAACCCAGAGACAGTATCGACCGACTACGACATGTGCGACCGTCTGTACTTCGATGAACTTTCGTTTGAACGCGTTCTCGATATCATAGATTTGGAACAGCCTCGTGGAGTAATCGTCTCAGTCGGCGGTCAGATTCCAAACAATCTGGCAATGAAGCTTTATCGCCAGTCTGTTCCTATACTTGGCACATCGCCTGTATCAATTGACCGTGCTGAGAACCGCAATAAGTTCTCTGCTATGCTCGATCAGCTTGGCATTGACCAGCCGGCTTGGCAGGAGTTGACCAGCTTGGACGACGTGAAGACATTTGTTGAAAAGGTGGGCTATCCTGTACTCGTGCGTCCTTCGTATGTTCTCAGCGGTGCTGCCATGAACGTATGCCACAATGAAGAGGAACTGGAGCGTTATCTGCAGATGGCGAGCGAAGTTTCAAAGGAATATCCTGTAGTAGTTTCGCAGTTCATGCAGGAAACTAAAGAAATTGAGTTTGATGCAGTTGCACAGCATGGTGAAGTTGTTGAGTATGCTATTTCGGAACATATCGAATATGCAGGCGTACATTCAGGCGATGCCACTCTGGTGTTCCCTGCTCAGCATATCTATTTTGCAACAGCAAGACAGATCAAGAAGATAAGCCGTCGCATTGCAAAAGAGTTGAACATTTCCGGTCCATTCAACATACAGTTCCTTGCTCGCAAGAACGAAGTGAAGGTGATAGAATGCAACCTGCGTGCTTCGCGAAGCTTCCCATTTGTATCTAAGGTGTTGAAGCGCAACTTCATAGAGACTGCTACGCGCATCATGCTCGATGCTCCGTATGCACCGATGGACAAGTCTGAGTTCGACATAGACCGTATAGGTGTTAAGGCTTCTCAGTTCTCTTTTGCACGTCTGCAGAATGCCGACCCTGTGCTCGGTGTGGACATGTCGTCTACCGGTGAGGTCGGATGTCTTGGAGATGATTTCAATGAGGCCCTTCTCAATGCACTTATGGCTACCGGCTACCGCATTCCGCAGAAGGCAATCCTTGTGTCTTCTGGTCCTACTAAATCGAAGGTGGCTCTTCTCGATGCCAGCCAGATGCTTGTTGGACGTGGTTATAAGATATATGCCACAGCTGGTACTGCCGATTTCCTCAATTCGCATGGCATAGAGGCAACACCGGTGCTTTGGCCTGATGAGAAACCTCAGGATGAGAACAATGTGATGAAGATGATTGCTGAGCACAAGTTCGACCTCATAGTGAACATTCCTAAGAACAGGTCGAAGCGTGAGCTTACCAACGGCTACCGCATACGCCGTGCGGCAATCGACCATAATATTCCTCTTATGACTAACGACCGACTTGCAAGGGCTTTCATTGAGGCCTTCTGCGTGACAAGCCTTGATGATATCCAGATCAAGAGCTGGCAGGAATATAAATGATTTATGTAGTTGCTTGCATCGGAATAATTATCATATTGATTCCGATGCGGCAATTTATATGTTAAGCTTTAAATATAGTGATAGCCACATCATTATGTCGATTCGACGTATGATATGGCTATCATTGTTTTTTTTGTAAACTGTTGAAATGTTTATTTTTTGTATTCTATAATTATAGTATTGGAATTAATTGTTTCTCCTTTTTTCCACGTCCTTTCACCCTGTATGTTGTTCAGTATTAAACGGTCTATTATTTTTGAAGATTCCCATCCGTGGCTGCCGTGGTATACTCCGTCTTTTATGGATTTATTGCAGCTTATTTTCAGACGTCCGTCTATCTGTATATTCTTTCCATTTATTTGATAGTCTTTTTTTGACATAGAAGGTACACATGCAACTTTTCCATTGCACTCCAGATTTCTGAAACCTTTTTCTTCAATCCATGATTTGTGGTTGAGTATACCTATGTTCAGGGTTTCGATGCTGGTGCTTGTGAAATCTTCTTCGGCAGTAAGTTTTTCACTAACAGACAGTGTCCCGTCATTCTTTGAAACTGCGCATATTTCAGCACGTACCACGTTGCCGTGCATAACGGTCATTTTAAATTCTATGCCGTCTGCCAATGTATCTATAGACATTTCTTCAAGTCTTGTCGCAAGACTGTTCTTTTCATTGGGTATTTTGATATGTCCGACACAGTTTTGCCAGTCTGGTGCCATTATGGGGTCATCGGCGTAGGCCATCGATTGTATCTGTATTTTCTTTCCCCATGAAATTGAGTGCACGGCGTTGGGAGTTCTGCGTATGAAGAATCTTCCGTCAGAATATATTTTTGCAATGCATTCCGCAGGTTTGATTTCTTTGACTGGTTTTGCAAGCATCAGCATTTTCCACGTATCCACAAGGCCTAGACCGCAAAGAGTCTGCGATGAAGGGAAATAGTTTTCTTCTGGACCGTATATGCGTCCGTCATCGTGCCTCTTCTGCATACGGTCAATGACGTTTAGTGAACGCCTTAGCCAGTAAAGTGCTTCTCCGTCGTTGTAGTAATAGAGACAGAATGCATGCATGTTTGTCCAGTCGCAGTGTCTGAATATGGCCCAATCTTGTCCTGTAGGATACATGTATCCGGTTGATGGGAGAAGCAGATTCTTCAGTTCGTTGTAGATTTTGTCTACGTTGAACATGCAAGCATCTGTAACTTTGCGCCCGGTGGCCAGATAGTCGATCATAATTTCACCTTTGAGTGTACACGCTGTCATATAGTCTGGGTGTGCAAGACCATGATTCTCCAATGTATAGTCATTATATATGTTTGCTCCTTCATACAGTTCATAAAGAGGTTTTCCGTCAATGAGCACAGCGTTTTCAGAGTCTGCCGGACAAAGGTATGATGCAAGAATCCATCTTTGTAGAGCTTTATTCCATTTTTGTGTTTTCGGATTGTCTGGCATCAGCATTATGGCAGCCGACAAAGCTCCTGCATTCCAGGCATCTTCTTCTGATTTGCTGTCGTTGCGTAGACCGAATTCAGGATTTTTTCCGGCTATGATATCAGCTTCGAATTCAACAAGTTTAAGTATTTTTTTCTGAAGATTGTTTGGAATGTCCTTCCATATAGAACAAGCTCCTTGGGCAAGTTGGTGTGTCCAATGTGCGGATTGCCAGTGAGCTCCCCATTGTCTGCCGTCATCAAGTTTCTTGCTTCCTGTTTTATGTACCGTAGTCAGATACTCCATCATTGGTATTATATATTTTTCGAGTAGACCTTTTCGGTTGATTCCAACAATCGTTTCATCATAAGGACCGAAGCGGTATAAAAAACTCAATATGGCTATTGCTCCGGTGTTTGGTCTGATTAGATGCTCTTCGTTGCCTCCGGCTGAGGCTGTTGTCAGCATGTATGTACTGTCTTTGTTCCATGGATGAGTTATTGATAGGATGTAGTGCGCTTGCCGTTCAATCAGTTTGTAACAGAGTTCTGCATCTTTTTTGTACTCTCCGGCTGGATTTTCTGGGAACGAATAGTTAAGAGGTGTATTTGCCGAAATGTTTAACGATATACAGAAAATAACGGCAATAAATGACAGTGTTTTCATTGTGTTATATGAATTAGGTTTTTAGGTATTGTATGTTTATGTGAATTAAGTCTGTGTACAGTACAAACATTTGATTCTGTGCATATTTTTGTTAGAATACCAGGCTTGGTATGCAAATAAAGTCAACTTTCTTTATTTTGTCGCATTGCTATGGCATATTTAATACTTTTTTATGTTAACCTTTTGTTTTATAGAATTATTATTATTGATTTGCATAGTATATGATTGAAAATAAAAAGTTAAGGTTTAAATAATTATGAAAATTAGAAGACTCTTGTTGATTGCCTGCGGAATGGCACTTCTGGCTTCTCCTATGTCTGCCCAAGACAAATTGTATGACAACACTTTTCCTCTCGGACGTGTTAAACTTCTTGATGGTCCTTTCAAGCATGCTTGCGACCTCAATGTGGAGACTTTGCTTAAATATGATGTTGACCGCTTGTTGGCACCTTTCCTCAAAGAGGCTGGTTTAACTCCGAAAGCTGAGAGTTTTGAGAATTGGAAGGACCTTGACGGACATGTCGGCGGACATTATCTGTCGGCTCTAGCCATACACTATGCAGCTACGGGCAACGTTGAGTGCAAGCGCCGTATGGATTACATGGTGAGCGAGCTGAAGCGCTGTCAGCAGAAAAACGGCAATGGATATGTAGGCGGAGTGCCTCACGGTGCAGAGATTTGGAGTGAAGTGAAGAAAGGCAACGTCGGTATCGTTCCGAAATTCTGGGTGCCTTGGTATAATCTGCACAAGACGTATGCCGGATTGCGCGATGCATGGATGTACGGTGGCAACGAAGACGCCAAGCAGATGTTTCTTGATTTGTGCGATTGGGGACTTACTGTAATTGCTCCATTGAGCGATGGGCAGATGGAGAGAATGCTCGACACCGAATTCGGAGGAATGGACGAGGTTTATGCTGATGCATGTGCCATGACAGGCGATCTTAAATATCTTGATGCGGCAAAACGATTCTCGCATCATTGGCTTCTCGACAGCATGGCTGAAGGCAAGGATAATCTTGACAACAAACATGCCAATACTCAAGTGCCTAAGGTTGTGGGATACCAGCGGATAGCGGAGCTGAGCGGCGATAACGGTAGAATGGCCGACTTTGACACTTACGATAAGGCCGCGAAGTTCTTTTGGAATACGGTTGTGAATACACGCACTCTTGCTTTGGGCGGAAACAGCAGGCGCGAACATTTTGCACCAGCGTCCGACTGCAAAAGCTATGTTGAGGATAGGGAAGGACCGGAATCGTGCAACACCAATAACATGCTCAAGTTGACGGAAGGGCTGTTCAGAATGAATCCGCTTGCTTCGTATGCCGATTTCTACGAAAGAGCTATGTTCAATCATATTCTTTCAACTCAGCATCCGCAACATGGAGGATATGTGTATTTCACATCGGCGCGTCCGGCTCACTATCGTGTGTATTCTTCTCCAAACAGTGCCATGTGGTGTTGTGTCGGTACGGGCATGGAGAACCACGGCAAATATGGTGAATTCATTTATACCCACACTGGTGATAGTCTATATGTCAATCTTTTTGTGGCTTCTGAATTGGATTGGAAAGAGAAAGGCATTATGTTGAGACAGGAAACTCAATTTCCTGATGAGGAAAGAAGCCGATTGGTAGTTCATACAGATAAACCTGTGAAGGCCACATTGCTGATACGCCATCCGTGGTGGAGCGAGACAGGTCGGATGAAGGCTGTTTGCTGTGGACGCGATTATGCCGCAGGGACAAATCCATCAGAATATATAGTGATTGAACGAAAGTGGAAAGACGGTGATGTCATAGACTTGACATTGCCAATGAAAGTGACAGTTGAGGAACTTCCTAACGTTCCTGAATATGTTGCCATCATGCGAGGGCCTATACTTATGGGTGCACGTGTGGGCACAGACAATCTCGAAGGATTGGTGGCCGATGACGGACGATGGGGACATATTGCTCACGGACCTCTTGTTTCTGTTTTCGATACTCCTCTGATAATTGGAAGTCGTGAAGACATAATCAAGAAACTTGAAAACATGCGTCCTGTGGATGGTCGTCCAATGTGTTTTACCGTTCCGGGACTGTTCACGTTGAAAGGAGAGCCGGAACCAGATTTGGTTATCGAGCCTTTTTCCCGTATTCACGACTGCAGATATATGATGTATTGGCTGTCTATGGGAAATGAGGAATATGAACGTATGCGTAATGAAATGGTCAAGAAAGAACAGGCTAAGCTGGAACTTGACAAACGTACTGTTGATGCCGTTGCACCTGGTGAACAACAGCCGGAGGTTGACCATAGTATGAAGCGTGAAAAGTCGTTTACCGGCAATTTCATGGAAGAGACATGGCGTGATGCACGCGACGGCGGTTTTTTCCAGTATGAACTTTCTACTGACGGGAAAACTTCGTTGAAGTTGATGGTACGCTATTGGGGCAACGAGAGCGGACAGCGCACATTTGACATCTTGATAGACGGAAAGAAGCTTGTTGAGGAGAATCTGGCGGGAAAGTGGAATAAAAAGGAAATGATAAATGTGGAATATCCTATTCCTGCTGAGATGCTGAAAGGCAAATCGAAGGTAACGGTTTCCTTCCAAAGCCGACCTGGACATACTGCAGGAGGGGTATTTGGCGTTCGTCTACTGACGACGTCTGATAAATAAGTGAAGTTGATTTCGTAAAATTGTCTGTTAGTTTTATTGTCATGTCTAAGGCTAATCGGCCTTAGACACACTCGATGAAAACTATCGCTGTCATGTGGCTTTATATCAAAGAAAACATATATCTTTGCTCAAGACAATATTATATCAATAAAATTGCAAATGAACATAGACGGTCTGCTGAAACGGTATTTGGGTGAAAAAGGTGCATTGCCAGTCATAGAAATGTTCGACAGTGAAAGCATACATGCAGTCTACAAGGATATTGTAAATACGCTGAAAATGCAGCCTGACATAGAATTGGGCATATTGCAAACATTGAGTTATTGTTTCTATGAGATATTGGATAATGTTCTGACACATTCCATGAAAGCGTGTGGTATTGTAGTGATGCGTTACGATTCCAAAAAGGCGAAGATACAAATCATGGTGGTTGACGACGGCATCGGTATACATCGTTCACTGACGGAAAATAAGGTGTATCGCAACCTGACGGAAGCTGAGGCTCTCACCCAATGTATGCTTGACAAGGTGACCGACGGAAAAGGTATGGGCTTTGGACTGTATTCCACCGCTTGCTTGATACGTCAGGCAGGTATTATGCTGAAACTACATTCAGGTAGCCATATCTTAATTTCCGACGGAGTGGATGAACGAATAGAGGAAACCGAATTCTGGCAAGGTACGGTCATCTATTTCGAGCTATTTTCCGATAAGGATATTGACCCTAACAAGGTTTTGGAGGACAGAACAGATGCTGTTTCTGAGTTCAATGATGAGTTTCTTGATACGGATGACATGGATGATTTATGGTAAAATTTGAAGTAAGGAGGTATATATGGCTATATTTAAGTTTGTGACAATCGGGGAGAATCTCGGCACGCGGATGCTTGGCGAAAAAGTTCGTAATATGTTGCTCCCCATGATTCAGACTGAAGAAAAGGTGGTGCTTGATTTTGAGGGCGTGGATGTGGTGTCAAACTCTTTTGCCGATGAATGCCTGGCAAAACTGTTGCTTGTCATGCCGCTGGAAGAGCTGAAGAAGCGCACAACATTCCGTGGACTGAACGACTTTGCACGCAGGAACATTGCAGTGGCATTCAAGCGGAGAATGTTAGCTATGAAAGCGTAAAGAGTCAGAAACAAAGTGGAAAGCAAAACCGACTTTTAAGGGGAAAATGATAAATGTGGAATATCCTATTCCTGCTGAGATGCTGAAAGGCAAATCGAAGGTAACGGTTTCCTTCCAAAGCCGACCAGGGCATACTGCAGGAGGGGTATTTGGCGTTCGTCTGCTGACTGCGTCTGATAAATAATATGGTTGGTACGGATTATGTCGTTTATCATCTGTAGGACTACGTCAAGGAAAAATGGGATATAATATAAAGGTGAAAACTGAATAAATATTGATAATTATTTTGATATGAAATCAAATTTTATAACTTTGCATTATAAAATGAAAAATACACCATTAAGCTTATTGTGTGTGATAATATATAAAATACTAAATGATATATGTTGTTGAATTATGAAGCAGGTAATATTATTTCTCAGCGATAGGGCGGATGATTATATCATAGAACGTTTCAGACTTGTACAGTTGGCTTGTGCTGATGTGTATTTCCTATATCATCAGAAAGGAACAGACATACCGACTTCTATCAAGAACTTCAAGTATCATGCATTCTCCTCATCTATTCTGCATTCGCTTGGTTTCAAACCCATAGGTGATAGCCTGCTTCCTGGAAGCAATCATTTTCCTCTGTTTGATTTCTATTGTGAGAATCCTTCGTATGACTATTATTGGCTAATGGAGGATGATGTGTTTCTGAACGGAAGTTGGGACAGATTTGTGAAGTCTTTTTCCTGCTGTACGCATGACTTTGTATCTTCATGCATAAGACGCTATGATGAGGACCAGAAGTGGTATTGGTGGTCAACGTTCTGTTCTCCGTCGGGGACTGTTCCGTCGTGTGAAATGCTTCATTCATTCAACCCTCTATATAGACTTTCCAGGCGTGCAGTACAGTATCTCTATAATTGCTTGCGCGATGGATGGAGTGGACATCACGAAGTTCTTATTCCGTCACTTCTGTATAAAGGTGGGTTTTCTATGCTTGACATAGGTGACATAGGCTCTTTTGTCAGATCTGGTTCTGTTCCGTGGATGTATATAGACAAGACGTGGTCGCATCTTCCTCTATCTGTTCAGGAATATTGTCCAGATACACTTTATCACCCGATAAAAGAAAAGAAGGGCATTCCACGGAAAAAGAACTGCGTTATATCGGCTGTCGGCAGAGGCAGTCTCCATAGGGAGTGGCTCAAGGGAAAAGAAGAGCCTTGTTTTGACCTGCATCTGATGGTATACGACAAATCATTTTCTGATTTCTTTTCAGATGCAGACTTCATAACGTACCGTAAAGGACAGAAGTTAAAACTCTTGTATTTCTATTTGAGCTGTCATCCTGAATATGTTGACGAATATGAATACTTTTTCATTCCGGATGATGACATTCTTGCTGATGCTGATACCATAAATAAGCTATTTTATCTTATGCGGAAATATAGTATAGAGATCGGTCAGCCGTCTTTGTCTGAATCTTATTGTACATATCCGCACACGCTCAGAGATCATATGTGTATCCTACGTTATACAAATTTTGTAGAGATGATGGTGCCGTGTTTTTCCCGCAATGCTTTAAAAGCTGTATTCAGAACATTTAATGCAGGTAAGAATGGTTGGGGTATAGAATGGCATTGGCCTATTTTAATAAAATCCACATGTAGTGATATGGCGGTTATTGATGATGTTTGTGTGGTACATACACGGCCTGTACGTCCGTTTATAGGACGTATGGACTGTGTAATGGAAATGCGGGAATACAAGAAACTGCATTGTCTGGACGGTATTATACATGAGTGGGGTTTTATACCGTCAGAAAGGGCTTTGAAATCAAGTTGTATGTTGGCGTCTGATATAAGGAAAAATTATCAGTTGCAGAAGAACAGGTTGCACGATACCGCGAAAACAGTAGTAAACCTGTTGCGCAGCACTAATATATCTGGATATGGAGTGGACGGATATGCAGGCGCTGCCATGTTTCTCGCAGAATATTCACGTCTGACTGAGGATGTCCGTTTTTATGACATGGCCATGAGTATAATGGAACGTGAGAATGCTGCGCTCGGATATATGAAGAATAATCTTGAATTCTATGCTGGACTGTCAGGATTTTGTTGGATAGTTGAATATTTGGCTAAGCGTGGGTTCATACAGGGGAATACAGATAGTATAATGGAAGATGTAGCCGCATTTGTTGATTCTTTGGTTTATTCACGGCTTGAATCGATGTCTGTATCGCAGCTTATGGGGGTATATTTCATGTATGCTGCCAAGCTTAGTAATCATTCTCGTACAGATGTCAAGCTAATGGCAGAAGAGAATAACTTGGCATGTGAGATTAGAAATAAGCTCAATCCGGAATGCTTGCAAACAGCTTCAATGTACGATGCATGTTTGTCTGAACTTCGTTCTGATGATGCCGTCGTACAGGTGTTTTCATGGATGGATAAAGTATATTCGTCGTGCCTATCTAATATGTTTTATGTTATTAAAGATGCGTGGAATATATTGTGTAGTTTGAACATGATTTCTGGCGATGTTCAAAAATTCCGTTTGTAGTTTTTCCTCTAATGAGTGAATATGCAAGGAAAACGTATGTACATCATATCTGTTTTTCTATTTGTTTAATATAATTTTTATGACTAGTTTATATTTTGTAGCTTATGAGGCATGCAGTAATTATAATGGCACATGGATGCTGGAATATGTTGTATAATATAGTATGTCATTTCAGTCGTGAATGCGATGTTTTCATACATATTGATGCCAGGTCTGATGTCAGTGACGATGTTTTGTTGAGAATTTCTTCTCTCCCTCAAGTAAAGGGACTATACAGAAAATACAAGATTCATTGGGGAGGATTCAGTATTTTGAGATGCGAGATGTTTCTCCTTCGTGAGGCTATAAATAAAAGTGATGCCGGTTATTTTCACCTTATAAGCGGTCAGGATTATCCAGTGCGTCCACTTAGTCGCTTTCTTGAATTTTTCAATGAATGTGGTGGCTTTGATTACATGCAGTATGCACATCTTCCTCATCCACGTTGGGAAGGCAATACTTTTGTACGTTTTCAATACTTTTATCCTTATGATTGGCTAAAGGATGGCAAGCGTTCCCGTCCTTTTGTACGCCGGTTTGTATCATTTCAGCGCAAGCACCTTTTCAAACGGCGAATTCCTGACAGCTTTGATCACCTTTACGGCAGTTCGCAATGGTTTTCAATATGCAGAGATTCTGTTGCCAGTCTGCTGGATTATACACGCAAGTCGCCTTTTTTGTATTGGAGAATGTGGATGACGTTTGCCCCGGAAGAGAGTTATATAGCTACAGTGTTGGTAAATCTGAAAGGTCGTAATCGTGTTGCGTCTACAAACAAAAGGTTCATACGCTGGCAGTATGAGAATGGCAACCGTCCTGCAAATTTAGGACCGGAACATTTCCGTATGCTTCTAGAGAAAGAATATTTTTTCGCCCGAAAGATGAGCGGTCCTAAAAGCATGGATTTGATAAAACTAATACAGCGTTATCTCATCTGTGAAGAAGAAAATTTCAGTATTTCAGAAAGTGGCGGATGGGTCTATGACGGTTATCTTCGTTACGGTTATGACGATGCTTTTATGCGTGCAGTTGTCCAGTTCTGTCGGATGAACAGTATAGATTCGCTACTGGATATGGGCTGTGGCTGTGGTATGTATGTATCGAAATGGCGCGATAATGGAATTTCAGCTTCTGGATATGATGCAAATCCTTATGTTGTAGAACTTTCATCGCGTTTGCTTCCTTTGGGTGATGAACCTTGCGGTGAGGCAGACCTCATAGATGAGTTGCATGTTGATGACGGTTTCGATTTTGTCGTATGCAAGGATGTGCTGCAATACATACCCGCATGTTATAGGAAAAAGGCCATATCCAACCTTTCCATTCTTACCGGACGTTATTTATTGATATACAGTACAATTTCTTCTGATACTGAATGTCCTGGAATTGTTGATAGTGATGATTTTGTGCAATCTATGGCATCAGATGGTTTATATCTGTCTTCGTCATCGACAGCGTGGTTCCAGTCCGTTTTAAATGTGAACATAGCTGAATGTAAAATATTTGTATTTTGTAAAAATAATTATTAATCAAAAAGTTAATGTCTTATGAAAGAACTAAAGAAGTACAGTCTTGATTCTTCAAGAGTTAGAAGCGAGAATCCCGAGTCTCAAAATTTCAGAATGTTTCAGGATGATGGCGATTATGGCCCTGTTTCATTGCCTGAAATTGAGATATGGCCTTCAGGTCATGGCAGTTCTTCAGACTCTGATTCATGGAGCGACCCATGGGGGTCATATCCGAGTGATCCTTGGGGTGGAAGCGACCCTGGTATTAATCCCGGTACAGGAGGCAATACCGGCGGAGGCGTTACAGGTGGAAGCAGTACAGGTGGAAGCCATACCGGTGGAGGCAGTAGCTCGGGTGGTTCAAAAATACACTTGGACACAAACGGCAAGCCAGGTATTTCTGATTATACAAAGCATATTCTTACAAATCTTGAAGGTTATGAAGGCAATATAGTTGTGACATCTACGGCTCGTACGCCAGAACAGCAGGCGCGTGCAATGCTGAACAACATAAAGAAAACTGGAGTTGAAGCACAGAAAAAATTATATGCTCCATATGGTGATATGGTTATTGATGTATATAATCCATTCTTGAGTGATACGGATAATATACGTAACATGACAGACAAGATATATGAAGTCGGCCCGGAGCATGTTTCCAAACATTGCGCAGATCTTTCAGTTTTGAATGTTCTTGATGTTTCAATATCACGTTTGTCAGATATAGATGCTTTCATAAATGCATTGTCTATTCTTAAGGTTAATGGTATAGTTAAACAATTTTTCAAAGAAGATAAAAACGGATGTATACATATAGAAATACCGCAACCATGAAGTATATAGATTTTAAAATCTTGTTTTGCAGTTTCCTATTCTTTGTATCGTCATCAACCGTTGCTCAGACGATTGATTCAGATTCTGTTGTTTATTACTTGTATGACCACGTCAAGGAAAACCAAGGCAGTGGCAATGCATGGGAAGACCGCATCATAGAATTGGTCTACAGGGGTGATTCCGTATCCGGTTGCATGTGGGGAACATCAGATGAGTTCCAAGGTGCCCGTGAGGGATACTATCCCGGCCATTATGTCATAGGTTTCAAGGATGTCCGCATATGTGGGGACTCAATCTTCTTCATCCTTGACTCCCGTGGTGAGCGCTTCTTCAGCAATCCGGTTGATGTAGACATCCACACATCGGCAGAAGCCAAGGAGCGTGGTTGGCATGACTGGACTCAGGATCCGAGATCGGCCTATGCCGTAGTCCCATGTCGTGGATATATCAGCGGTGATACGATAGTAATGAAGGAAGTACATGTCAAGATGCTGCATTCTTATGACGATTTTTATTCTTTTTGTGGCGACATGCTTTTCGTTCGCACAAGTCTTGACAGCATACGCAGGATAGATCGTCGGATGTCTCCAGAAGATGAGAAGATGAACAGAAAAAGTGGCGTTTATGACAGAGAGTAACGGATAGCGATAATTGCAGTAGAGTTAGTCGTAGCAATTTGCTTTGCATGCATGTCGGCTTCATTGCAGAATAAATTTATGATGATTTGAAATTTTGATTATTATGATAAACAAGTTGAAATTACTCATATTATTTGTATTTTGTTGGCTGTCAGTTGATTCAGACGCTCAATCTGAATATACAAGAAGAAAAGCGTATGATCTTGCGCGTACATGGGAAGCTCTGAAGTCGGATAGTTCTGCTTCAGCCCAGAATGCTTTTTTCGAGGCTTTTCCTGAAACGTGGACGGATTTTGTCCGCGTTTCGGATTATCTCAATCAGGGAGGTTCTGGAGGATGGGATTGCATGGATTGCATAAATGCTTTTGGACACTTGCCTGCCGTCAACGACACAGCCTACTGTATAAAGCTTCTCATGCTGTCAAGCGGTGCGGATTATGATGCGGATGCACCTAATTACTTCCAAGGCGTTCTCCATTCTCAGATGGAAAGCATTATGTATTGGGAGAATGAACTGGTTTCTGATATGTCAGCAGGCAAAAGACTGCGTATAGTTTTTTATCTGCTCTCCAAAGCTCTTCCAAGCGATCAGATGCGTTTCTGGCAGTTTTACTGGTCATCGATGTATTTTTATGAAGACGGCGGTTCTCCAAATACAGAATATAAGGCGGAAAGTCGGCGTATGCGCATTCTTTTGGAAAAGGAAGGATATGCCGATTTGATAGAAACAATGGAAACTGCATATCGGTATTTTAATGGAGGCGTAATGTTCTTGTCAACCGATAGGTTTGTTTTTCCAGCATCTGTCAAGTAGTTTTGATAGTTCAGCAGTTTGTTGCATAATTTTATAAAAAATGGATATGAAGATTATAGTAGTTGCAATTTGTGTGTTTTGCATTACAGCCGTTGATGCATTTGCACAATCCCCATATACGAAAAAACGTGCTGAAGAACTCAGCGCAGCCTATGTCAGACTTCAGTCAGACAGTTCTGCTTCTGCGCAACAGGCTTTCCTTCGGGCTTTTCCTGAAGAATGGACAGACTTTCTTTGCATTTTTGATTATATTGATCTTGGCGGACGTGATACCGAACGTTATATTGAACGTTTCGGCAGTCTTACGGCTGTCAATGACACTGCCTACTGCATAAAACTTCTCATGTTAGCAAGCGGAGCTGACCTTGAAGCCGGACTTCCAGAAGCATTCCGAAATATGCTTCATCAACGGCTCGAATGCTGTTCATGTGTCCGGAGTACAAAAGAGGTCTCGTCAAACAAGGATGTTCTTCCTATAGTATTCATGCTTTTGGCTGATGCTTTGCCTGGTGATCAGATGCGTTTCTGGCAGTTCTACTGGTCGTCGCAGCACAGCAAGGAAGGTGGCTTTGCATCTCATGAGCAAGAATTGATGCGTATGCGTGGCAGGTTAGAAAAAGAAGGTTATAAGGATTTGACGAAGATAATGGAAATTGCCTACAAGTACTTTAATGACGGTGTGCTTTATCTATACGACAAGAGGTTTAAAGCAGACTAATGCATATTGGTTAAATTCCTTAGCGCACTGTATATTGTAGATGTATTGTTTGTTGCAGATACAGCGATTTTTATCATATCGTATTCGTGAAAAAACATATTTTAATGACATATAAATGATAATGGCTTGTATGAAATTTAGTTCTCCAAAAATTGTTTCAATGTTATGCTTCCTTTTGATATGGTGTTCAGGAGCGTATTGCCAGACGTATCAGGATGTGTATAATCTTGATTTCTCCTGTGTTGAAAATGATTATGTTGCAAAATGGCATAACTGTCGGTATATAGGAATTGGAACTTTAGTTCCTCATATAGGGGCGTCTCTGTGTGAGATAGACGGTAGGAAATGCCTTAAATTGAATCTTCCAAACAATGATCCATTTCTAGATTTGGGTGTATTTTCTTCAATTGTCTTGCCTGAACGTTTAAAAGGAAATCTAGTAGTTTCATTGGGCTATAAGTGTCAAAATATAGAGCGTGCAGTAATGACTGTCTATGCATCAGATCCGGAATCTGGTACTGTATATACCGATTCAGCCGAATTGAATTGCGATGAGAAATTCGCACGCACATCAATATCATTGGATGCATCGAAAATTCGTAAACTAGATGTCAGGATAAGAGCCGAAGGCAAGGAGGATAGACATTTATTGTATATGCCTTTTTCTTATTTGTTATTTCTTAACAATCTTGAAATTAAATATGACGGACGTCTTTTAAATGATGCAGAGGCCGTGCGTATTCCAGAGATAGACATGAAGATTCTCAACAAGTCCTTGCATGTTGAACTCTCTGGTAAAGATGGCTTTGACGGTATGAATGTGCTTGATGCAGATGTGCTCGGCATTGGTTTCGGCATGTTTGAAGACAGCAGTCTGCCTGTTGCCGTCGCCGAAATTCTGAAGAGGCAGATTGCTGATGGTGGATGCCGTACTGTAGTCGCAGAGCTTTCGGTTGTGGAAGGTTTATATCTCAATCGCTATGTTTCTGGTGATGAGAGATTTACAATTTCTATGATAGACAAGTACAGAAGCGACACAGTTTTCTTGAACCTTATGAAATGGATAAAGGATTTCAATTCAGTTCGTGAAGACAAGGTTCATATTTTGGGATTGAATTTTCCTATCGGTCAACAAGCTTCAAGCAGAATGTATGGAGATTCACTTTTGAATTCTGGTGTTTTGAACTCCATTACGTACCTACAGTCTGTTGGTATGTCTGCAGAAAGTCCAGAAATGGATTCTTTGATATCAATACTGACAGACGAAATGCGTGCTGATTATGATGTGCTATATAGGGACGGAGCCGCTTATATCGCTTCTGATTGGGATAAGTTTGATGATGTTATGGGGCGTATGGATACACGTATGGTGCAATATTTCTTGGCCAAAGCTTGCAATGAACCGCGCAATAATTTTTTCGATGACTGGAATCCCTATTCAAAGGATTCTCTGCAATACGTATTTTTCCGCGATGTAGTCCGAACACTTATTCCGGAATCTTCACCTATTGTATTTTTAGGCTGTCTGTCCACATTGCATCATTCTGAAGCAGTCAATCCATGGAACCGTTCGCTGGGATGTCGTCTGCGTGAGGAGTACGGCAAGAGGTATGCCTGTCTGGGCATAATAAGCGACAGGCCCCGCAAGGGAGAAAAGGAATATGTTTCTCCTGAAAACAGTCTTGACGCATTGTGCCGGTGGGCTCATTCTCCTTATCTTTATGTAGATTGCAGAAAACTCGGTGGGCTGGTATATGTAAGAAGTGACAGCTATTTCATTAACAGTGGCGGGTATTTTGAGGGAGTGCATGAATTTTATGATCTGATATGTCCCAAAAGCTTCATGGACGGTATGCTTATCGTGAAGTGAATATTGATTTGGATTGAACGCTTTAAATGTTAAGTCTTCTTTTATGTAGCGTGTGGACTTTGTAGTCCATACGCTTTTTTATATAAAAGCATGATGTATGTTCTAAAAAAATCTTTCTGTGCTGTAAGTTTTCGATTTGTTTCCTTATTTTTGCATGTTACTATAGACTTAAAATGTGTCGTGCCGTATAGGTACGTAGATATTGTTTATTATATATGGAAAATGGTAAATGCCCGCATTGCGGGTATGAAGCAGGGGATGCCAAGGTATGTCCTTGCTGTGGAAAGAAAATAAATGGGGCAATGTCTGTTGTACGTTCTCCTTTAGCTGATGCCGGATTGATGCTTGGCGTGTCGCTCCTTGTCATCATAATGATAAAGAGTCTTATGTTCGGTTTTACATGGCTAGGTACTGCATGGCTTGCAGTAGATGTTGTCTATATCCTGTTATGGGCAAAATGCAGACGTGGAGGACGTCTGGTGAAAACTGCTACTATATGGTTCATGTCGTTTTCCTTGATAGCTCTAGTGCTTTTGTTTGCATTTGATGAAGAGGCTAAACCTAAAATGCCTGTTTTTCAGGGTACTCATGCTGATACTTTAGCAGGTTCGAACAGTCTTGAAACAGAAGTTCTCGATGATGAACCTATTACAGAACCTGAGCCTGTAGTAGAAGACTCTATAGATGTGTCTATGGATTCAACTTCTTATGAAACTGTTGCTGCTTCCAAACATGATTCGTTGGCGGTTGATGCAGCTGTACAAGATTCTTTGTGATTATAGGCTAGGGTTGTTCACAATGCTGATGTGGGATTCTTCAGCCTTTGCCTATTGTAAATATGTGCATTATATATTAAGCTATAAGATATGTCATTGATAAAATGTCCCGAATGCGGTCATACGGTATCGGACAAAGCTCCGACGTGTCCCGAATGCGGATGCCCTATTGCGGGCAATATTATTATGTGTCCTAAATGCGGAACAGCTAATCTCAGAGACAGCAAAACTTGTGCAGGCTGTTCAGAAACATTGACGGGGGAACCTTCGGATACATGTGAAAACAACGGCGAACAGCGTAAGGTTGTGCAGAATGTAAAGAACGTACAAGAGAAATATAACAAAGTGGTCAGTGACTATAATAATGGCCATTTTGAAGAAGCACGTGCCGGAATAGAAGAGTTGCTTGCCGTGTATCCGAACAATAAGACGTTTAGAGATGTCAAGGCTTTAATGGACAGCAAACAGGACTATAAAAGGGGAAATCAGCCAGATGGTAGTGATTATATCAGGAATCTGGTGGCCGGCGGTGATGTTGAAAAAGCTTATTCTGAAGTGAACAAGCTGATAAGCAGCAATCCTTCAGAAGATAATCTGAAGCTTCGAGCTGAGATTTCTGCTATGTGCGCAGATAAGTTTGCAGACAGTGCGCTCAATGAATTGCACGAAGGAAATAGTGAGAAAGCTGATGAGCTTATTCGTGAAGGGCTTATATATGATCCTGAAAATGCGCGGCTTGCAGATATAAGAAAAAACATACGCAGAAAAAGACAAAGAAAGATTGTTTGGATTTTCATTTCTGTGATTCTGTTTATAGCGTTGCTTATTTCCGCCGCTATTTACTATATATCGGGACAAAATAATTTTGAAGAGGAAACCGAGGCTTGGAATTTGGTCAGAAAATGTGAAAGTGAGCGTGATTGTGCAGGTTTGGATTCAGCATTGACAGCTTATTTATCTGTTTATACTGACGGATTTCATATTGCTGAGGCTGAGGAAATGCTTGACGCTGTACGCGAAGAGGAAAATGACTGGAATGCCGCTCTTTCTGAATGTACAAAAGAGTCGATGAACAGATATATGGATAAGTACTCGCATGGTTTCTTTTATGATGCAGCATTCCAAAAACTCGATTCTCTGTCTTTTATAGAAGCTTTTGCCACTAATACCGAAGAATCTTTTACGGCCTATATGGCGGAATTCCCGAAAGGCCGGTATTACAACGATGCGCAGAAGTGGATGGATACACTTAAGAAGAATGTGCTTACACCAGATGAGGAGCAAAACGCCATGAGATGTATTAGAGCACATTTTGATGCAATTTCGGCTGATGATGACGAAGCAGTCAAGAGAACCGTAAGCAGTTCGCTGAGTTCATATATTGGTAAAACAAATGCTTCGTGGGAAGATGTTGAGAGATATATGAAGGAGATGCACAAGTCTTCTGATGTACGTCTGGAAGCTCAGAATTGCAATGTGGCCAAGATTGATGCAGGCAAAGGAAAATATTTTTATAATGTAAAATTCATACTGCGTAAGACATCGTCGGATTCTGCTGATGAAGTAAACGACAGTACATCTGCTGACGGATTGTCTGGTACTGCCATATTGGACAACAATATGCGTATAACATCGCTCGTGCTGAAGAAACGTTGAATGTATAACCGCTGTTAGCTTATCAGGCTTACGTTTTTTTTCGATATACGGCACTGTGCATAATTGACTTATAAATGGTAATATTTTGAAGAAGTACTAAAATAACATGATGAAAGATATACAGAATAATGAAAAGGTAAAATCTGCAAAAGGATATAAGAAGGTTATTCTTGTATTGTGGGTTTTTGTAGTGCTGATAATAGCGGCAGTAGCTTTCAGCATATTTTTTATATCCCAGGGATGGTTGGGCAAACTTCCTCCTATTTCTGATTTGCATAATCCTATAAACAAGTATGCTTCAAGAATATATTCTTCAGACGGAAAAGTTATAGGAACATGGAGTTATGCATCGGAGAACCGCGTTATGGTGCCTTATGATTCACTTCCAGATAATTTGGTGAAGGCATTGGTGGCAACTGAGGACGTGCGTTTCTACAATCATTCGGGCATTGATCTAAGGGCTGTGGCAAGAGCCGTGGTAAAACGTGGCCTTCTGCATCAGAAATCTGCCGGCGGTGGTAGTACAATTACTCAGCAGCTGGCAAAGCAATTATATAGTGATGTGGCTGAGAATACACGTCAGAGACTTATGCAGAAGCCGATAGAGTGGTATATTGCTGTTCAGCTTGAAAGATACTATACAAAGGAGGAAATAATAACGATGTATCTCAATTATTTCGATTTCCTCAATAATGCTGTCGGCATCAGAAATGCAGCAAATACTTATTTTGGAAAAGAGCCTAGCCAACTGAATCTGGTTGAGAGTGCCACGTTGGTCGGCATGTGTAAGAATCCGTCGTATTTCAACCCTGTTAGATTCAATGAACGCAGCCGTGAGAGACGTAATGTAGTACTTTCTCAGATGCAGAAAGCCGGCTACATTACCGAGGCAGAGATGAAAGAGGCGCAGGCTGAGGAATTGGATGTCAGTCGTTTTCACGTGCTTGACCATAAGGAAGGATTGGCACCTTATTTCAGAGAATATCTGCGCAAGATAATGATGGCCGGAAAGCCTGACAGAGACGATTATGCTTCATGGCAGGGTCAGCAGTATTATGAAGACTCACTTGCATGGGAAACCGATCCTCTGTATGGATGGTGCAAGAAGAATAAAAAGAAGGACGGTACGAATTATGATATTTATTCTGACGGTCTTAAAATTTATACTACTATTGATTCGAGGATGCAGAAGTATGCGGAAGATGCTGTTTATGAGCATGTGGCGCTCTTCCTGCAGCCAAACTTCGATAGAGAGAAAAGAAATTCGCCAAACTCTCCTTATTCCAGCAGATTGTCGCGAGCTCAGGTTGACAAGATTCTGCAGAGGTATATGAAGCAGACGGAGCGCTATAGGATTATGAAGGCTTCAGGATATTCAGAAGAAGATATATTGAAGGCTTTCAATACCAAACAGGAGATGAGTGTGTTTACATATCATGGTATGGTGGATACAGTCATGACTCCTATGGATTCGATGAGATACTATAAGCGCTTCTTGCGTTCAGCGATGATGGCGATGGATCCGAAGACTGGTGAGGTTAAAGCTTATGTCGGAGGATTGAATTTCAGATTCTTCCAGTATGATAATGTTTTGGGTGGCGGACGCAGACAGATCGGTTCTACAATAAAACCGTTCTTGTATACGCTGGCAATGGAAAACGGATTCACACCGTGCGATGTGGCACCAAATGTTCAGCGCTCATATCAGGTGGGAAATACCGTCTGGACTCCACGCAACTCCAGTCATGCAAGATATGGAGAAATGGTGACTTTGAGATGGGGCTTGTCGCAGTCTAACAACTGGATAGCCGCTTATCTGATGTCGCAGATGAATCCTAAACAGTTGGTTACCTTGATGCACGATATGGGCATTAAGAATCGTGACATTTATCCTTCGCTCAGCTTATGTCTCGGCCCTTGTGATGTCAGTGTTGGCGAGATGGTAAGTGCTTATACGGCTTTTGCCAATGCTGGAGTTAAATTTGCTCCTCTGCTCGTAACACGCATTGAAGATGCGAGCGGAAATGTCGTGGCTACATTTACCCCTCAGATGAAGGAGGTTATGAGTCCAAATACGGCGTACAGCATGATTGATATGCTGAAGGCTGTAATAGATGAAGGTACCGGACGCAGAATACGTTTCAGATACAACATCAAAGCTGAAATGGGTGGAAAGACCGGAACAACCAATGACAACTCAGACGGTTGGTTTATGGGATTTACTCCTAGTTTGGTGGTCGGATGCTGGGTTGGCGGTGACGACAGGGATATACATTTCAATACCATGCAGTACGGCCAGGGAGCGAGCGCCGCACTCCCTATATATGGATTGTTCATGAACAAGGTTTATAAGGACAGCAAGCTGGGATACAGTCAGGACGAAAAGTTTGATATACCGGAAGATTTTGAACTTTGTTCCAGCGAACTGGATAACCTTGAGCCAGGAACAGACTTCGTTGAAGACGATGAAGGTTCTTTGTATGGCGATGGAGAGATTGATGAATTTTTTCAATAGTGACAACAATTAATAAGTCTATTTGGATATGAAGTTTCTAGGTATAATACCTGCGAGGTATGCTTCAACGAGATTCCCTGCCAAACCTTTGGCTGTGCTTTCAGGCAAGTTGGTGGTGCAGAGAGTGTATGAACAGGTTGCGGGAATTTTGGATGACGTCGTAGTTGCAACTGACGACAAACGCATATATGATGCTGTTGTCGGTTTTGGCGGAAAAGCCGTTATGACAAGTACGGAACATAGAAGCGGTACCGACCGTTGTGCTGAAGCTTTTCACAAAGTCGGTGCTGACAAATATGATGTCGTTGTAAACATACAAGGTGATGAGCCTTTTATTCAGGCTGAACAGATTGAAGCGCTCAAAAAATGCTTCGATGATGATGCTACACAGATTGCTACACTTGTGAAGCCTTTGTCTGAAGAGGATGGAGCAGAGGTGCTTGATAATGTTAATATCCCGAAAGTTGTTGTGGATAAGAATATGTATGCCATGTACTTCAGTCGTTCCGTTATACCTTTTGTCAGAGGTTATGAAAAGAATCTGTGGCTTAAGCTTCATAAGTATTATAGACATATAGGAATATATGCTTATCGCGGTAATGTGCTTGATGAAATAACCAAATTGAAGCAGTCTTCGCTGGAATTGGCAGAGTCCTTGGAACAGTTGAGATGGTTGGAAAACGGTTACAAGATAAAAGTTGGTGTCACAAATATCGAAACTGTCGGTATTGACACTCCTGAGGATCTTGAACGTGCAGAAGAGTTTCTGAAACATTCAGAAAATATATTTTAAAATTTCCAGAATGTTTATCTGGATTGTATGATATTGGGAAAAAATTAACTTTGAATATGTTGCTTATGGACAGAAGTATACAGCCTGAACTATCATCTGTGGAACTTAGTGATATCAGAAAGCCTGATGTACGTGTTATGCGTAATGGCATGAATCTTGCATGTTTCGATGTTCCTGGATCGGAGATGGTGAGAGCTGATTTTCTGTTTCGCGCAGGTCAGTGGGAGCAATCACGCCCTTTGCAGGCAAAGTTCAGTTTCAGTCATTTGAAAGAGGGTACGCATAGCTTTTCTGCCGATGAGATAGCTGAAAAGCTTGATTTTTACGGTGTATCTGTTGATTTTGTCTCAACTATGTACTATTCATTGGCAACTGTTTATTGTCTTAAAAAATCATTCAAGAAGATTCTTCCAATATTGCAATCCATATTTACAGAACCGGTCTATGAGGAAGACAAGCTTTCGCTGGAACTCAGTACAGCGAAGCAGTCTTTCCTTATATCATCGCAGACTGTAAACTTCCAGTGCCGTAATCTTTTCTATAGAACTTTGTATGGATGTGGGCATCCGGTGACCATGCAGCCTGAAGAAAAAGACTTCGCGACATTGAATCGTGAAGATCTTCTGGAGTTCAAGAACAAATATATCGGTTCTGATAATTGCAAGATTTATCTTACAGGTGGACTGGATGATGATATAATTACAAGTGTCGAGTCTTTATTCGGAGAGTCGGCATGGGGATGCAATAGCAAAGAGACAGTGCTTCTTAAACCTCACGATATAGTAAGTGCAGAGGAGAAACGTTCTGTTGTCAAAATGTCGGGAACTTTTCAGTCGGCGATACGTATAGGATGTCTTTTCCCTCCGCGCGACAGCGAAGATTTTGTGCCTCTGACAATGCTTTCAACTATACTTGGCGGATATTTCGGCAGCAGACTCATGACGAATATCAGAGAGACCAAAGGATATACTTATGACATAAGTACTGTCATCAGTACTGTGCCTTACAACAGTGCTTTCATGGTTGTCACGGAAACAGCCAACAACTATGTAGAGCGTGTCATTGAGGAAGTCTACAAGGAAATGGAAAGATTGAAGCGCGAACCCGTTGGTGAAGCAGAACTTGCACAGGTGAAAAACTACATGACGGGGTATGCTTGCAGAAATAATGATGGCGGTTTTCAGTTGCCTAACGCTTTCGTAATACTTGACATTTTGGGCAAATCTCCTGACACGTTGATAGAAAACAATAAACTTATACGCAGTATGTCGGCAGACGTTATAATGGATTATGCCAATAGGTTTTTGAATGCTGAAAACATGAGGGAGTGTATTGTAGGCGATGTGCAGTAAAATTTTGCCCATATCTTTTTGTAATATCGAAATAAGCCGTTTTAAAGCCCTTAAATAAGTTGCACGTCATGTTTCGAAAGGTAGCCGATACGGTGTTTCTGAACGCTTCTAACCCCGTTAAAATTAAAAATATGGGCAAATGATACCTATTTTAACGGTTTTATACGTAAAAAAAACTGACATTCTTTGCCGTGTCACCTTTTTGTCGTATTTTTACGTATAAAAAGAAAATTTCGATAGATGTTAGATCAAGACAGAATTATTAAGATTGATATCAATGAGACGATGAAGTCGTCGTACATTGATTATTCAATGTCGGTAATCGTGGCCAGAGCTTTGCCGGACGTACGCGACGGTTTCAAGCCTGTGCACCGACGTATACTTTACGGAATGATGGAACTCGGCAATACCTTTGACAAACCGCATAAGAAATGTGCGAGAATTGTCGGTGAGGTATTGGGTAAATATCATCCGCACGGCGACTCTTCAGTTTACGGTGCATTGGTAAGATTGGCTCAGCCTTGGGCAATGAGATGTACTCTTGTTGACGGCCAGGGTAACTTCGGTTCGGTAGACGGTGATAGTCCGGCTGCCATGCGTTACACTGAGGCCAGACTTACAAAGGCCGGAGAGGCCATGATGGACGACCTCTATAAAGAAACTGTAGATTTTCAGAATAACTTTGACGACTCTCTGCGCGAGCCTACTGTAATGCCTACACGTATACCAAATCTGCTGGTTAACGGCGCAAGCGGTATTGCCGTAGGTATGGCTACAAATATTCCTACTCATAATCTTGGTGAGGTGATAGACGGATGTATTGCATATATAGATAATCCGGAAATCACCAGTATGGAGCTTATGAAGTATGTCAAGGCTCCTGATTTCCCTACAGGAGGTATAATCTGTGGTCTTGATGGTGTTAAGGATGCTTATGAGACTGGTAAGGGACGAATTGTGGTGCGTTCTAAGGTTGAGATTGAATCTGATGTCAATCACGACAAGATTGTAGTGCACGAGATTCCTTACAACGTAAACAAGGCTGAGCTTATCAAGAAAATTGCAGATCTTGTAAATGAGAAGAGAATAGAAGGCATTTCAAATGTCAATGATGAATCGGACCGCGAGGGTATGCGTATTGTCATTGATGTGAAGCGTGAGGCGAATGCGAACGTCATACTTAACAAGTTGTATAAGATGACAGAGCTTCAGTCAAGCTTCAGCGCCAATACAATTGCTCTTGTCAAGGGAAGGCCTAAATTGTTGACATTGAGAGACTGCATAAAATATTTCGTTGAGCATCGTCATGATGTTGTTATACGCAGAACAATCTTTGACAAGCGTAAGGCGGAAGAACGTGCACACATACTTCAGGGATTGATAATTGCCAGTGACAATATTGATGAAGTTGTGCATATCATCAGAGCAGCCAAGTCTCCTCAGGAAGCAATTTCTGAATTGATGAAGCGTTTTGAACTTGATGATATTCAGGCAAAGGCAATTGTTGAAATGCGTCTGCGTCAGTTGACAGGACTTGAGCAGGATAAGCTTCATGCTGAATATGACGATCTTATGAAACTTATCGATTACCTCAATGGAATACTCAACGATCCTGAGCTCTGCAAGAAGGTTATGAAAGATGAGCTTCTTGAAGTTAAGGAGAAGTGGAGCGACGAACGCAGAACATTTATCGATTATACTGCAAGTGAAGATTTCAATCCTGAAGATTTCTATCCGAACGAGCCTGTAGTGATAACTGTTTCGCATCTTGGATACATCAAGAGAACTCCGCTTGCCGAGTTCCGTACGCAGGCAAGAGGAGGTGTAGGTGCGAAAGGCGGAAGTACGCGTGATGAAGATTTCATAGAGTACATATATCCTGGACAGACACACAACACGATGATGTTCTTTACTCAGAAGGGACGTTGTTTCTGGATGAAGGTTTATGAGATTCCGGAAGGTACTAAGTCCTCAAAGGGACGTGCTGTGCAGAATCTGCTTAACATTGATAGTGACGATAAGGTTACTGCATTCATCTGCGTTGAGAACATAAATGATGAAGAGTGGGTTAAGACTCACAACTTGATTTTCTGTACAAAGAACGGTACTGTCAAGAAGTCAAGATTTGAACTGTACTCACACCCACGTTCAAACGGACTCAATGCTATCAATATTGTCGAAGGTGACAAGGTTATTGAAGTATGTTTGACTTCTGGAAATGACGACATCATAATTGCCAACAGAAATGGTAGGGCTATACGTTTCAATGAAAATGCTGTAAGACTTATGGGACGTACCGCTACAGGAGTGAGGGGACTGCGTCTCGACGATGATGGCGAAGACGAAGTTGTCGGTATGGTGTGTCTTGCATGCAACAAACCTTTGGATCCATCAATGTTCGTCGAGAACGAGGAGGAGGCAGATGATGATGTTGCAGACATTGCTGAGGAAGAAGAGGATTCTTCTGTCGACGTACAGGAACAGACCAGTGAAGATGTATCTGATGACTTCCCTGAAACAATAATGGTGGTTTCTGAAAAGGGTTACGGCAAGCGATCAAATATCGGAGGATACAGAATTACCCACAGAGGTGGAAAGGGTGTGAAGACACTGAACATCACTGAAAAGACCGGAAAACTCGTAGCAATAAAATCTGTTACTGACGACAACGACCTTATGATTATCAACAAGAGCGGAATTGCAATCCGTTTGGCTGTAAGTGATGTGAGAGTTCAGGGACGTGCAACTCAGGGTGTTTCTCTGATAAATCTTAAGAAGCGTAATGATGTGATAAGTTCGGTTTGCAAGGTTGAACATGTTGAACCTGAAAATGAAGAAAATTCACAAGAAATGTCAGAAAATACAGAAAGTATACCTGAGAATCAGAATTAAGTGATATTTTAAGAACTTAAAAACTAAGTAATATGAAAAAGGTATTTGTGATTTGTGCATTGCTGTTGACTGCTGCTTCAGCTGTGTACGCTCAGAAGAAAAATGTCACAAAGGCTCAGTATTTCCTTGAGGATGCCCTTATGGATCCTAAGCATGTGAACTACGAGAGAGCTGATATGGCTTGGGGCTTTATTGAGCAGGCAATGAAGAACCCGGAAAGTGTAAATATGGCAAAGACATGGAATGTTGCTGGTAACCTGAAGGTCATCTATAGCAATAAGATGCTTATGGACAGATCTAGTACTGGTAACATGGATTATGATGCATTCTTCGACCTGCAGTATGACATCGTAACTTTCTTCTCAAGATGCGACAGTCTTGAAAGACTGCCGAACAAGAAAGGGGAAGTGAAGGAGCCTGAATACCGTAAAAACAATCTTGAACTGATCAAGACTCCTCGTCAGAACCTCTTAATAGCTGGTAGCCAGTATGTTAATACTGATGTCAACAGATGTATCAAGTTCCTTGATTTGTATTTCAGCACTTTCAGCGACCCATTCATGGCTGAACTGAATTTCGAGTCTACAGATACAATGAAGTATGATGCATACTATATTCTCGGAAATGCTTATGAACAGCTGAAAGATACAGCGAAGGTTATTCCTGCATATGAGCAGGCTGTGAATTCTGAAACATACGGTAAGAATGCATGCTTTGGCTTGATGCAGATTTATAAGAATCGCGGTCAGAATGACAAGTGGCTTGAGTATTGTGAACTTGGTGTTAAGAAATTCCCTAATGAACCTGTCTTCTCAAAGGTTCTTCTTGGAAACTATATTGAAAACAAAAGATGGGATGATGCTCTCAAAATTGCTGATTTGCTCATAAAGAATGAACCAGACGATGAGTGGGCTTATTACAACAAGGGACTTATCTATTTTGAAAGCAATCGTGCAAACGAAGCTTACGACGTATTCCTTCAGACAATAAAGATTAAGCCTGACTATCTTGAGGCTTACGCTGCAGCTGGAAAGGCCGCTTGGAAAGTTGCCGATACTTCAAAGGATAAGAACGTGACAAAGGATTACTACAATAAGGCTATAGAGATGTTTGAGAAGGCACGTGAGCTTTCACCTGATGATGCTACAACATGGGGATATTCTCTGTATGCTTGCTATAACAACATAGGCAATACTACCAAGGCTAAGGAATTTGCCAAGTATCTGAAACAGTAAATCCTTAATTTTGCAACCACGGACCGTCCAATATAATTGAATGTTGCATGACGGTTCGTGGTTTTATATATATATATATATTGCGATGTACAACTTAATATGGACCTGGTTATGAAACGATTTGTTTATTTTTTGCTGATTTCAGTACTTTTGGGTACAATTGATGCCATGTCGCAGACTGAGGAGCCTGTGAAATATAAAAAAAGGTCCGTGTTGAAGGAAATAAAGTCGAATATTAAGAGCGGTAATTATACGAGAGCCGACGAACTTTTCCAATCTGCCATAAAGACCTACGAACAGGCACGGATTGATGCTGAATATTATTATATTGAGGCTAATATTCAGATGAATCTGGCATTGGAGGAGAATAAGAAGATGTATCTGGCAACTTCTCCTGATACGTCAAAGTATTTCAAGTATATTTATAATATGTATCACTACAGTTTGGTATGCGACAGTATTGAGTCTGTTCCTGACGAAAAGGGGCGTGTCAAGCATAAATATCGTAGTGATTTGTCTTCTAAATTGTTGAAATTTAGAAATAACCTTCTAAATGCAGGAAAATTCTTCTATAACAAGAAGCAATATGACGAGGCTTACAACAATTTGGATATGTATTTGTCCAGCCACAGCTCACCGATTTTCTCAGGTAAAGATGCAAGGGGCGCCATATTGAAAGATGATACTCTGAAGGTTCCAGTTCTGGCTGTTTTCAGTGCTTATGCGGCTCAGAAATACCAGAATGCTGTAAAATATATCGGGTGTTCATTGCAGGACACGCTTGGACGTAAGTATCTGATTGAAATCGGATGCAAATCGTATGCCCAATTGGGCGATACAGCAAACATGCTGTCTATGCTCAAGAGAGGTTTTGATGAGTATCCTGATTATGAGTATTATTATTTCACATTGCTGAACTATTATAACGATGAACTGTCATATAATGACGCCCATGAACTTACTGTGCACATGATAAGTCATTTTCCTGATGATTCACGCTTTTGGTATATCAAGGGCAAGGAGGAAATGTTCATGAATAATCTGGATTCAGCATTGGTGTCTTTTACGAATGTTGTGAAGCTTAAATCCGATGATGCCTATGCGTATGCAAATATCGGTAATATTTATCTCCATAAGGTTCACCAGATAAACCAGTCGTACCAGCTGTCTATTGAGGATCCTAGATATGTAACAAAGAAAGCATTTGTCACAGACCTGTATCGTAAAGCTTGTGAAAACTTTGAGAATGCAAAGAAGTACAAGGAAGACGACACATCGCTATGGCTTCTTGGTTTAAGGGAATCATACTTTAAATTGAATAAGGGCAAAGAGTTGAAGTCTCTTGAAAAGTATAAATAATGTAGAGTGGGGCACGTGGTGCCCCTTTCTGCTTTTGAGTATAGTCGGCATAGTGTTTGTACTCCATAACATGGTATTTTTATATTCAAAAGTTTTGCCGGCTTGGCGTTTTTAGTCTAATCTTACACAAGTTAATCCTAAATAATATGAAAAACTTATCTTTGAAAACTGTTTCGACCATTTTAGCTCTGTCTGCATTTATGGTACAGCCTACAGACTTGTCGGCATTTACGTCCTTGACCGATTGCGGATTGTATGTTCAAGATGGTGCAGATCAGGTTACGGTTGACGACAGTATTAAGCTTTGGAAGACCGAAGGTGCAAAATTATTCGAAGACAATTTGTTTACTAAACTGCGTCGCGGAGTTGGCAAAAGTAAGATTCGTGACTGCAAGATTCCTGAAATGCAACGCCTAGCATTGGCAATACGCGGGGGCAAGTATGACTTGCATTTTAGAGTAAGCAGTTTTAAGCCTCTTTATACCCCGGAAACTTTGGGACGTCTTCTGCATATAGGCAACGGATACAGCCGATTTCAGCAAGTTACGGGTATTGTTGTTTCTCCAGGAAAAAATATCATTATAGTTGATGGGCTGAAAACTGATACTCCTCTTCACCTTAAAGTCGCAGATTTGTATGCCCCGGATCAGGGAAACGCAGATTGGAGTCTGCATACCGAGAGTTATGAATTGCACAACGGCGTGAATATAATAGAAAAAAAGACGCAATGGAGCGGTTTGGCTTACTTAGATTACTATTTTGACAGACCTGAGTTGGAGAAAGAGATAAAGGTGCATTTCGTCAATTCTTCTGTAAATGGTTATTTTGATGCTTCGGTTGATTCTGATGCTGATTGGGACAAGCTTCTGTCAAAAGCTGTATATCCTGTTTTCGACGCGGTAGGAAAGCATGTTCATCTGGCATATCCTGTGGAGGATTTCAAAAAATATGCAGCGGGAAAGGGACGTGAACTTATGTCTGCTTATGATGAGATTGTTGCCAATCAGTATGAGATATTAGGGTGGAAAAAATATGGACGAATTCCGGACAATAAGATTTTTGCCAGAGTAAATTATTCATACTACATGTTTCGTGACGGCAATGGAGTGGCCTTTAAGTTCGATACGATGAATCGTGTTGCAGATCCTGAAAAGGTTCGTCGCACGGACGAGGATGTGTGCTGGGGATTCAGCCATGAGATAGGGCATGTACATCAGCTTTCGCCATATCTTTCTTGGGGCGGATTGGGCGAAACCAGCAACAATATCTGCAGCAGGTATTGTACCCAAGCTTTCGGTTATCCGAACCGTTTGAGCAAGGCTTTCAGTGAGGCTGAAAAGAACTTCCTGCACGATGGTATGGCTGGTTCTGTAAGCAAGGCCAGAACTGCAGGAGGAATGACCGACTCAATAATTTCTCCTGTAGGACAGGATGGCGGAGATAAAGCATTAAGTTATCTGGAAGTGGATGTCTTTCAGAGACTTGTACCGTTTTGGAAACTTCAATGCTACTACGTAAAGCACGGCATGCCTGATTTCTATCCGGATCTGTATGAGCGTATGCGAAATACAGAAAAACTTTATCCTGTGATGGCAGGAGTTGATCGTCATGCCAACGTAGTACCTTTCCAACTGAATTTCATACGTGGAGCGTCTTTTGTTGCAGGTAAGAATCTTTATCCTTATTTTGAGGCATTCGGATTTTTCAGAATATTGCGTCTGAAATATGATGATTACGGAATGTATACGTATGAAATGACTGAATCTATGCGTGATGCTTTTCGTGCCGAGATGGATGGCTACGTCAAGTCTGGCAAATTGGCCGATCTGACGTCTGAAGAATTTGAGGCTATGTTGAATGCTCAAGAATAGATTTGTTTTTGTTTGCACTTGGCTGTTTGATAATCTGTTTTAACAGCTGGACTTATTTGTCTTAGCTGCGTAACGTGTGTTTTACAGCACAAAATTATAATCTGCCACGCACAATAATGATTTTTTGTTAAGTCTTATATGTGTGTGGCAGAAATCTAAACCTATCCCGAATTATATGTAAAATCTAATATTGATGTATTATGTTGAAATTTTATTTTTTTGTTTTGCTGGCCAGTTTTTCGGCAGGACGTATTTGTGCGCAAGATGATTGCAAATGTTCTGATTATAGTTTGACATTGGGAAAACCTAATAAGGAGAATGTTTTGGAGTCGCCCGATTATTATACGTGGGGAGCTTCTCCAATTAAAGGTAATGATGGGAAATATCATCTCTACTATTCCAGATGGAAGAAACAATATGGTTTTCTTGCATGGGTGACACATTCAGAGATAGCTCATGCCGTGTCTGACAATCCTTTGGGGCCTTATGTTTTTCATGATTTGGCACTTCCTGCCAGAGGTGCTTCTTTTTGGGATGGTTTGAATACACACAATCCTACCATTCATTTTTATGAAGGCAAATATTATCTTTATTATACAGGAAATACCGGTGATGGAGTGAATATGAAGAAAGGACTCAATCCGACTCACCGCAACAACCAGCGTATAGGTGTTGCCGTTTCAGAGAGTCCTTATGGGCCGTGGAAGCGTTTTGACACCCCGTTGATTGATGTGTCTAAAGATACAGCTGCGTATGATGCTCTTATGGTTGCAAATCCATCCGTAACACGAATGCATGATGGACGCTATCTCATGGTTTATAAGGCTGTTGCCAAGAAACGTAGAGGGGTGTGGGGAGGACCGGTTGTTCACCTTTGTGCAGTTGCAGATTCTCCTGTCGGACCTTTTGTGAAGCATCAGAAACCAATTTTTACTGCAGAAGGTTCTTCTTTTCCAGCGGAGGATCCGTATATATGGATGCAGGATGGATGTTATTATGCTATTGTCAAGGACATGCACGGAAGTTTTACCAATGCAGGTCGCTCTCTTGCACTTTTCTGTTCAGAAGACGGTTTCAATTGGAAACCTGTAGATGAACCGTTGCTGTCTACGCCTGAAATAAGATGGGCCGACGGCAAGGTGTTAAAGCTTCAACATCTGGAACGTCCGCAGATTTTGTTTGACGGAGATGTACCTGCGGCCTTGTTTATGGCTGCTGATACAATGAAGAATTATTCGCGCAGCGGACACACATTTAATGTACATGTTCCTATTTTATGTAAATGACCTGTTGGATTTGTAGGACGGTTGTCGTATAACATAAAAGCGACATGGATGCTGATTGATGTCATAATGAACATTGTTCAATCAGGATCAGTGTCGCTTTTTAGAATAATAGTAATATGTCTTGTAGGGTCAAGCTTCTTTTATTGTATATTTAATCTTACCCGTTGTGGCATTTGATTTTATTGTCAGTTTGACGCGGTATATTTTGCCCCACATGTTTACAAACTTGGCATCATCTAACTTTACTTCTTCATAAGAAGCCTGCATGTCGTTGCTGTTGAAGAATATGCCGTATTTCTTGCCGTTTATGTTGAATGTAACCTTGTCTTTTTCAACTTGCGGTTGTGCTTGCGTCATAAACATAAGTTCTGTAGGGCGCACAAATTTATCGAGGACATAGTTTTCAGTTACAGTAATATTTTTTCCACGTGTGAGGTCTATTGTTCTTTTCCAAGACTTGACCATTGCCTCTTTAGGATAAGCACCGGCTATGTCAAGATTCATTACCGCCTTACGTGATGTGATTTTTGTAGATACATCTTTTGCTGCATACTTGCTTCCATATTGCTGGTCTACTCCGTTTATCTGCGGAACATTGTGGTAGCCCGACTGCATGCTCCAGATTTTGTATCTTGTGGCATTGTTGAATGTTTCCTTGCGATATGTGCCTACACCTGGATCAATGAGCAGAGGCTGGCCGTCGGCATATACGATGAAATGTCCTACATCATTGTGATTATGGCTTTCATTGTTGTGTCCGCCTTTGGCCGCAACGAACAATCCGTCTGTAGAATTCTTCTTCGACCTTGCTGTCATAACCTGAATCCTCGGAAGCCATGAGTCGAAGAGCAGTACATTTTCGCCTTCATATTTCTTGAATGCAGACAGTTTTGACAAAAGTATCAATTCTCTGTTGAATGTATACAGGTAGGCTGAAGTGTATGTCTTGGCCGGATTGGTGAAATAATTTCTTGATTTGGCTGTATTTGCCGCCATGCTGATGAGTTCCTTGTTTTTCATATACAATCCTGACGGAAACCATTCCGCATTAGGTGTAAGTTTTGGACCAGCATCGGCGAAGTTTACAAAATATCCGTTTCCGATGTTCATCTTGCAGAGATAGTCGCCCATGAGCTTGATTTTCTCTGTAGAAGAAAATTCTGCAAATCCATCTGTTGCATAACTAAGAAGATTGAGGCAGTCGAAAAGCGAGCCGGCTGCTCTATCCCAATAGTGTGCACCTTCGTCGCATCCTCCATCATCAGGATAACCGTCAATGAATCCGTCGAGCGATTCGTTTATCAGACGCATGTATTTTATCTGTTTCTCTCTGTCTGGTTCTGCAAATAGTACACATGCCATCCAATTGGAGCATATCCATGGATTCCAATTCATAGATGCGGAACGCCACCATTCTTTCTTCTTTGCACCTTCCTCAAGTATTCGTCTTGAGATCTCGTTCTGTATTCTTGTTTCCAGATAAGGTGAGAACTTTCTTATAGGTTCTTTGAACATATACAGCATCCACGCCATCATTCCTCCTGTTTCGGCATTGAATAGGTCGAGAGACTGGTTTTCAACAAGAGGCATCTTTGGTCCGTAGTGTGCTGGTACTCCCCACCATGTTTCTTCGCATGTAGAGAAAAGGCCGTTGAGAATGTCGTTCATGAAACGTCCTTTTCCTTCCATTATTTCAGCCATGGCTAGAGCCATCAAATGATTTCGCTTGCCGAATATGAACTGCTGGTAGCGTTCTCGATCTCCGTTTTCTCTGAAATCCGAGAATAGGGTAATATCAGTCGTTTCCCATTTTGTACCTAAAAGTTTTTCTCCTGCACTGATGTAGCTTTTGCGCATGGCTTCAGGTATTGAATCTTGCCAGTAACTGTTGCCCCATGCAGGCACCGGTGCGAACTTTGTAGGTTCTACAAGGTGTTTCTGAAGATTCTCTACAGTGCATCTCCCTGAAATCTCTTTTTTAGTTTGCGCATCAATGGAGGCATGCATCGTTGCCAAAAGCAACATGGAAGTGAAAACAATTTTTTTCATTTGTTGTGTAAGTTAAAAAAGGAATTTGATTTTGCCATGGATATCCACCGGCAAATTAATTGTATTAAATGTGATACTTTATGTACAAAAGTAAGAAAAAATGTCTTGAAGACGTTGCATTTAGAATAAATATGGTATTAAAACCTCTTCTTTTGTATATTTTCAATTTGTTTGATAGTGAATTTGAAGAAGCTTTTCTTATTATTTGTTGCAGTGAGAAACATAAAAACAAAGTCATTGTTTTTTAATAAGTAAAATTATGCTTTTCATTCTGTAAAAATCTGTTAGAAGACATTTGTTTAAGAATCAAGTTGAAATATATTTGTGACAGTTGACCTTAATGTTCCATCAAACGGCATTATTTATGAGCTCTAAAATCAAATTAATGAATATATATGTTTCACTGTATGGAGCATTGAAGCAGTTGTTGTACGCTGGTATTTTTTGTTTATCTGTCGGTTGCATGCACCGTGCTGAAATTGATTCTCACAATAAGCCATATATGGAGTGGAACGATATACGTTCAGGTGATTTGTTGTTCAGAATGGGGAATAGTGCATCGAGCAATGTTGTCGTCACAATTGGCGGCGGTAGATATTCGCATATTGGTATTGCAATAGTTGATTCTAGTGGAATACGTGTAGTTCATGCTGTGCCTGGTGAGGCAGGAGTGGAAGATGATGGACTGGACAAGGTGAGGTGTGATGCCATAGACTTGTTTTATTCGCCAGACAGAGCTTCTGCCGGAGCTGTGGCGCGCGTGGCATGTTCAGACAGCATAGCAGAACTTGTGTCCGCATCAGCCTATGCAGATTATGAATCTTCTGTACCTTTTGATCATAAGTATGATCTGGCAGATAGCACGTCGCTTTATTGTACAGAGTTAATATGGAGAGCCTACAGAAAATATGGTATAGATCTTGCTGATGACAGAAGGCAAGAACTTGTCATACCTGGACATGTCCTCAGAATTATATTTCCAGAAGATATATGGAACAGCAGGCATCTTACCGTTCTTCATGAGTTCGTCAGATGATATCGAGATGAAGATTGAAGAAAAAGATGTCTGCTGATTTTAAACTTTATGTTAAACTTTAAAATCTATTGATTATGAGAAAATTATTTAAATCCGTTTTTACAATCTCTGTAATAGCTTTTGCATTGTCTTCGTGTGGTGGAAGCGGGCCAAAACAGGCTTTGGACAAGTACATGACAGCTGTAAAGGACAAGGATTATGAAGCTGTAGTAGATGGTATGTATTTTAAGGACGGATTGACAGATTCACAGAAAAACTTTTATGTAGCAGCTTTGGAAGAAAAAGCATCGAAAGCAGAAACAGCCAATGGAAAAGTTTCGGATTATAAAATTACCGGTGACAGCATAATAGTTCCGGACTCGTTGGCCATCGTGTACTTTGAGACTATATACGAAAACGGTAAAGTTGAGCAGGATGAGCAGAAAATGATATATTCTGACGGAGAATGGAAAATGTATACATCTAAGTGAATTTGACTTTTTATTTGAATATTTAGGGGCATCGGAGTATGTAGAATTTGCTTCTGATGCTCCTTTTCTGAATATTGAAGTCTGTTATGCTTTGTCGCTTGACAACAGTACTTGTGCACATGAGGTAAAAAAGTGTTTTTGATGGCGAAAAAAAACGACTATGGCTTTCATTTTTACATATTTTTCCTACATTTGCATTGTGAAATGAACTTTGCGGCAGTAGCTCAGTCGGTAGAGCATCAGCTTCCCAAGCTGAGGGTCACGGGTTCGAACCCCGCCTGCCGCTCGTAAAAAACCGCATGCTTATGGTATTGACAACACTTGTCATAGTTGCAGTCTTGTTTGTGGGCTATATATTGATGTCGACCGAGCACATCAATCATATAAACCGTGCAGCTGTGGCAATGTTCTGCGGAGTAGTTGCATGGGTTATTTACATGTTTAATGCCGGGACTTATCTGGACCTGGTTCATCCCGAATACAAATCTTTTCTTGGAGGAGCTGTGTCGAACCACGAGACAGTCAAGAATTTCATTGCCAACAGCGTTATTGTGCGTTACGTGGGTGAGGCATGTACTGTAATACTGTTTCTTATCGCTACGAATACAATTGTAGAGGTAATGAACAACAATGGAGTTTTTGATTCGCTTGTCAAATGGTTGCGTATGCGGAGCAGTCGCCGTTTCTTATGGGTCATAACTCTATTGACTTTCTTCATCTCTGCAAACATAGATAACCTGACAACCGTAATCCTGATGATTTCTATCATGGGACAGATTGTCAAGTCGCGTTATCAGAAGCTTATATACGCTTGTGCCATTATGGTGGCTTCGAATCTAGGCGGTTCTTTCACTGTAATCGGAGATATGACAACTCTTATGATGTGGGTTAAAGGTGTTGTCACTCCTACAGCTTTTTCACTTGGACTGTTCTTGCCTGCATTTATAGCGATGGCAGTTTTCAACTTGCTCGTTTCAGGTATGCTTCATGGAAAAGTTGAAGTGGCATCTGTTCTGGATCGTTATGACGGTGATGATTCGCCTCTTACTCCGTTTCAGAAAATACTTATATTGGCGATTGGTATTGTAGGACTCTGGTCTATACCGACGTTCCATTATCTGACGAGTCTTCCTCCGTTTATCGGTGCTCTCTGTGTATTGGCATTGATATGGGTGGCTGACGGAATATGCAATTTGGAGCGCAACGGCATGGACATGTTTGTTCAGCGCAGGTATTATAAGAATACTGAATTTGTAGGTATGCGTATAATACTTTATTTCATCGGTATTTCGCTGGGTGTAGGAGCCCTTTGTGAGAGCGGTTTCCTTAATGATGCTTCTGTTTGGCTGACAGAACATGTCGGTACGACTTACGTATATGGAATCGCAGCCGGAATACTCTCTGGTGTTGTAGACAATGTACCGCTTGTCATGATAGGTTTGAACATGTTTCCTATGGATACTGTTGCTGGTTCTACTTCTGCTTTTGTGCAGAATGGTACATACTGGCAGTTGCTTTCATATTCTTGCGCCATGGGCGGTTCTGCCTTAATGTTAGGCTCGCTTGCCGGTCATTCTGTAATGCAGCTTGAGAATATCAGAATCTCTTGGTTCCTGCGCAACATGACTTGGCGTGTACTTGTATCCTGGTTGGCCGGGATGCTCGTTTTTTGGATAACACATACATTCTGATTTAATATAAAGGAATATAAAATGGCAAAAATCAATTGTATCGGTATATTGACCTCAGGAGGTGATTCTCCAGGTATGAACGCGGCTATTCGTGCCGTGACCAGGTCGGCAATCTGTAAGGGCTTTACAGTGAAGGGCATCTATAGAGGATATGATGGTCTTGTAAACGGAGAAATCAAGGAGTTTACAACTGAGAGCGTAAGTAACATCATATCTAGAGGAGGTACAATCCTCAAAAGTGCTCGATCAAAGGAATTCATGACAGTAGAAGGCCGTGCTAAGGCGCATGAGACAATGTTGCGTGAAGGCATTGATGCGCTTGTGGTAATAGGTGGAAACGGTTCGCTTACGGGTGCAAAGATATTCGCAGACGAATACGATGTTCCTTGTATCGGTTTGCCTGGAACCATCGACAACGACCTTTACGGAACTGACCTTACTATCGGTTATGATACAACTCTGAATACGATTGTAGAATGTGTCGATAAGATACGTGATACGGCAAATTCTCATGAGCGTATTTTCTTCGTTGAAGTAATGGGACGTGATGCCGGTTTCTTGGCTCTCAACAGTGCCATAGCAAGTGGAGCAGAGGCGGCTATCATACCGGAAGACAGTACAGATGCAGACCAGCTTGAGCATTTCATAGGCCGTGGCATACGAAAGAGTAAGAATTCAAGTATCGTCATAGTCAGCGAGAGCCCTAAGTGCGGTGCTATGTTCTATGCAGATAGAGTTCGTAAGGAATATCCTCAGTATGATGTACGTATTTCCATTCTCGGACACGTACAGCGTGGAGGATCCCCGTCTGCTCGTGATAGAATTTTGGCCAGCCGTCTTGGTGCCGGAGCCATTGATGCCATTCTTGATGGACAGCGTAACGTCATGATAGGACTTAAGAACGATAATGTAGTCTATGTGCCGTTTACAGACGCCATAAGAAGCGACAAGGATATAAATAAAGACCTCATCAAAGTGCTCGACGAGCTTTCCATATAGAGATTGCAACGTGCATGCACTTTGCTTGCAGGTTCATTTTCACACCACATTAACATTCTTTTTTGGGGGAGTAAGCCTCGTGAGCTCTGCTGCGTGAGCAGCGGAGCTTGCGAGGCTCCCTTTTTTTTGTATGCAAAGCCGTATAAAATTGCATTTATTGGCAAACCATTGTCACTTAATCGATTTTATTGCGTAAATTTGCACGGTTTTGTGGATCTTCCATTTTGGGTTCGATTGTATAAATATTATATGGACCAGTAAATGTTTGGGAGATACATTTATCATGTTTAGCATTTGTATATAATATCAGAAACAAAAAACATTTTCATATATAAACCAATCTATGATAACAGTTTCAAATCTATCAGTACAGTTCGGAAAGCGTGTTCTCTACAAAGATGTAAACCTTAAGTTTACCAATGGTAATATCTATGGAGTCATAGGTGCCAACGGAGCCGGTAAATCTACATTTTTGAAAGCCATATCTGGCGAGCTTGAGGCTACAAAAGGATCTGTAGAATTGGGTCCGGGTGAGCGTCTTTCAGTTCTCAGTCAGGACCACTTCAAGTATGACGGCTATACGGTAATGGATACAGTCCTTATGGGACACACAGTTCTTTGGGACATAATGAAGGAGCGCGACACTCTTTACGCAAAGCCAGACTTCAGCGATGCCGATGGTATTCGTGTAGCAGAATTGGAAGAAAAGTTTGCAGAACTCGAGGGATGGAATGCTGAGAGTGATGCTGCAATACTGCTTAGTGGATTGGGTATTTCAGAAGATCTCCACTATAAGATAATGGGAGAACTCAGCGGTAAACAGAAAGTGCGTGTCATGCTTGCGCAGGCTTTGTTCGGAAATCCTGACAACCTTCTTCTCGACGAGCCTACCAACGACCTTGACCTTGACACTGTGATGTGGCTTGAAGATTATCTTGCAAACTTTGAACACACTGTGCTTGTTGTAAGTCACGACCGTCACTTCCTTGATGCTGTCAGCACTCATACTGTCGATATTGACTTTGGAAAAATCAATCTCTTTGCCGGTAACTACAGTTTCTGGTACGAAAGTAGCCAATTGGCTCTCAAGCAGGCTCAGAACCAGAAGGCGAAGGCTGAAGAGAAGAAGCGCGAACTTGAAGAGTTCATCCGTCGTTTCTCTGCCAACGCTGCTAAGAGTAAGCAGACAACCAGCCGTAAGAAGATGCTTGCAAAGCTTAACATTGCAGATATTCAGCCTTCAAGCAGAAAATATCCAGGAATCATCTTCCAGATGGACCGTGAACCCGGTAATCAGATTCTCGAGGTTGAAGGACTCAAGGCTGTTGACGAAGATGGAACAGTTTTGTTCGACAATCTCACTTTCACTGTTGAGAAAGGACAGAAAATTGTATTCCTCAGCCACAATCCACGTGCAATGACTGCACTCTTTGAAATTATAAATGGTAACCGTCAGGCTGATGCAGGAACATATCGTTGGGGTGTAACCATCACGACTGCATACCTGCCTCTCGACAATTCTGAATTCTTCGAATCAGATAAGAATCTCGTGGAATGGCTCGGACAGTATGGTGAAGGCAACGATGTTTACTTCAAGAGCTTCCTTGGACGTATGCTCTTTACAGGAGAGGAAGTTTTGAAGAAGGTAAATGTTCTTTCCGGAGGAGAGAAGATGAGATGTATGATTGCGCGTATGCAGCTTCGTAATGCAAACTGCCTCATTCTTGATACACCAACAAACCACCTCGACCTCGAATCGATTCAGGCATTCAACAACAACCTGCGTCAATTCCGCGGAAACGTACTCTTTGCCAGCCACGACCATGAGTTCATCCAGACAGTTGCCAACCGCATCATAGAGTTGACACCGAATGGTTCTATCGACAAGCTGATGGAGTATGACGAATATGTCGCTTCTGATGCTATACGCGAACTTCGTGCAAAGCTCTACGCTGAGTAATGTTTCTTTGAAATCAGTTGAATTTTATATCGTTAAGAAGGCTGATTCATTTAATGCAAAGATGATTTTATGATATGAATCCATATTGCCTTCGTCAATAATTATAAGAGTCCTATAATCATTCCAGATAAGGTGATTGTAGGACTCTTTCTCATTAATTTATATCATTCACGCATTCCTTGTTTCTTATTATGCTGTTTCGTTCAAAGAAACATTTTCAGTTGATTTAGAAATTGACTTGGCGATTGTTTGATCTCTTCTTATTTCGCCTTTGGACAATAAAATTTGTTTACGTCTAAAGATATAATGTTTTGTTATCTCAATATAGTTTTATCACCTTGTTTCTGTAGCCGTTTATGCTTAAAATTTACGCATAGATGAACTTGTGTTCCGTTTACTTGCAGATATCAATATATTTTGCGAATATTGTGGCAAGATAATTGTAAATCAAAAGATTAAATGTCCTATTCCGTCGAATGAAGAAAAATTGGTTGAATGAGCAGACATAGATCTTTAAATTTTATAATTTCATCAAAAGCTTATAATACTAGGAAATAACAATACCACATGTTGAATTCTAAAAGAGCCGTTGCGTCATGCATCTTAGCAGGAAATGCATTGTTTGTACTTACAGCCAATGCACAGAACCTGTGTAAGCAAACCTTGCCTAATGAAAGTAATATACCTGTACCCGTATTTCCCGTACCTAGCGAACGCCAGATGAACTGGTTTGAAACCGAGTTTTACGGCTTCTCGCATTACGGGCCAAATACATTCGTAGGTTCGGAATGGGGCAATAACCGAAAATCTAATCCTAAAGAATTTGCTCCTCGTGATATTCCTGATTGCAATCAGTGGGTTTCAACAATGAAATCGGCTGGAATGAACGGTATGGTTGTAGTGTGCAAGCACCATGACGGCTTTTGTCTATGGCCTACTGAAAGTACGGATTTCAATGTACTCAACAGTGCTGGTTCGGGCCCATTGGTTGACATACCCAAACTTGCTTCAGAGGCATGTAGAAAGCATAACATGAAATTCGGTGTTTATCTTTCTCCATGGGACGCAAGTAACGAACATTATGGTACTAGAAAATACATTACCGACGTGTTCATGAAGCAGATTACAGAATTGTGCACCAATTACGGTGAACTGTTCGAAATCTGGTTTGATGGAGCAAACGGCGGAAACGGATATTACGGCGGAGAGTCTATGACAAGTCGTACGATAGACAAGGCTACTTACTATGATTGGGACAACTTGGCCGATTCCATCCACAGGATGCAACCGAACAGCGTTGTTTGGGGACGTGAGTTCAGATGGTGCGGCAACGAAGATGGCTATTCCGGAAAAACTTGTTGGTCAAATTTTAGCATCGAAGAAATTACTATAGAAGGAGCAAACAATAGTGGATTTGAAGACGGATTGTTGTTTATACCTTCCGAAGTGGATGTAAGAACTACCAATAAGTGGTTTTGGACTTCCGATCAGGATAAACATGTAAAATCGCCGGAAAGACTTTTTCAGATATATCTTGAAAGCGTTGGACGAAATGCTACACTCGTCATGAACTGTGCGCCAAACACATCTGGAGTTCTTCCTTCCCAGTTGGTTGAGAGCCTTGAAGGTCTCGGAGATTTGCTTGACCGACGACTCTCCGAAGATTTTGCACAAAATTGTGACGTCTCGGCAGACAAGGTTAGGACACCTGGTAATTTTACTCCTGGTAATATAACGGACGGCGACAAGAATACTTACTGGGCAACGAACGACGGCGAAAAGAAAGGTTCATTGGTAATAGATCTTGGTGAAATAAAGAATGTACACTATGTAATGTTGCAGGAGTACATTCGTTTGGGACAGAGAGTGAAATCTTTCTATATAGAGACAAGCACCGACAAATCCTCTTGGACTGCTTTTGCTTCTGGTACAACAATAGGGTATAAAAGAATTATGGCAAAGAATGACGACACATCATCATACGGTCCAGGTCAAGAAGCCCGATACGTCAAAGTAAATATAACAGATAGTAAGGAATGTCCGCTTATACACACCATATCTGTTTATTGATGAACCAATAAATAAACAAGACAATGAAAAGAACATTTTCTGTATTATTGCTGTCGGTTTTGGTCATATCAGCCTTCGCACAAGATATAATGAATTTTGAAAACGAAAGTTGCAAGGCTATATCTGTATATGATTATTGGGACGGTTCTCCTTTCCGAAAAGGTCTGCTTCACGGAGAGTGTGAAGTAATAGACAATCCAGTTGTGGAAAGTGGAGCAAACGAAACCCGAAAAGTCCTGTCTTTTCGTAGATCAAGATACGGAAGCAACCTTTTCGGTGCAAGAATTGACCTCAAAAATCCCATACATCTTTCCAGTAAACCGTCTTATGTACATGTAATGATAAATTCGCCTGTAAAATGTAAACCTGCCTTGTTGGGACTCGGCAAAAGGGACGATTGGGACAATCAGAGTCCCGAAACATTCCAGTTTGTCAAACTTTCAGCTATGGAAACCGTACCGGGAAAGTGGATTGACGCTGTTTTCAAGATTACAGGCAATGAAGCAGCATGCTTGCACAGTCTGGTAATTATCCCAGACACCAGATCCATGATGCCGGCAGACAGCGATTTTATTGTTTATATAGATGAAATAATTCATAACAATGATCCGCTGGAGCGCTGTTCCAATGAGAACTATCCTGTGTCTTTTGATAAAAGGCAAACGTCTAAGCGTGCAGATAGAAAATTGAATGGTGTAGCATTTAAAGGAAATAAAGGTGCTGATTTGGACATCGATGTTTCAAATGTAAAAACTGTATATATCGACAAACTTGAGTCCGAGACTCTTGTTGCTGTTCCGGGAGAAGAAATTACACCAGTGTTTCAATACACTGGCGGATGGATGCATAGATATGTATATTTAGACAAAGGAAATGACGGCAAGTTTCAGCCTGAATTTGTGAAAAAAGTTCCTGCTCCTGGCAGTGATCTTGTTTCATATTCATTCCTAGGTGAACCTGATGCTTCAACAGGACGCAACAGTAAAGGCGAAACAACCCAAAATTCCACACAAGACAATCCCCCTGCATTCATAATTCCGGAAGACATCACCCCCGGCTTCTATCGCATGCGCTGCAAGGTCGATTGGAACAGCGACAATGCCTCCGGCAACACAGCTCAGTCTATTGTCGATAATGGAGGAGCCATTCTTGACCTCCTTGTAAACATACACGAAGATAGCGTAGCTTTTAATGTCAATGCAAGAATGTGCAATGTTTCCACTGTTGATGGCCGTCAGTTGCCTTCTGCAATCCCATTCGGCAAGGATTATACCTTTAAGGTTGAAATGGATGGTGATTACGTGTTGAAAGGGCTTCTTATAAAACATGGTTACAACCTTTCCGGCGAGCAGTACGTAAACGGTAATCGTCAATGGAATACCGTAACATTGAATCTCTCAGATGATGGATTGGTCACTATTCCTGCTGAATATATAGATGGTGATTTGAATGTGGAAATACTTTTTACAAACATTTCAGATAAAGCGTCAAAGTGAACCTGTTTATATATGTTTGGTAATATTGATGTGCTCTATGATGCCGATCTAAATTTAGAAAGTCGTCTTTTTTATTAGTAGTATATGGCAAACAGTCTTGATTTCATAGAATTTGTCTGTTCCAGCTTGAAGGATTTAGGCACTATCCGTTACCGCAAGATGTTCGGCGACTATATGGTGTATGTCAACGAAAAGCCTGCTGTTATGATATGCGACAACATCGCATACGTCAAAAAGCACCCTGCCATATCCGTTTTGATGAAAGACGCCGAAACAGGTATTCCTTATTATGGAGCAAAGGAACACTATGTGCTTGACGTAGAGCATAAGGATGCTCTATTGAAAATCGTAGGCGCTTTGGAGAAGGTGCTTCCTTACCCTCAAAAGAAATCGAAAAAAGCCGATAAGCATTCTTTACGAAGTATTCCTAATGTAGGACAGCAGACCGAGCTGGATCTTTTGGCCATGGGCTACACTTCCGTAGAGTCTTTGAAAGGCGCCAAGGCTGAAGATTTATATAATGAGGAATGTCGTTTGCGCGGTTGCACCATAGATCGTTGCCAGCTTTATCTCTATCGCGCTTTGGAATATTTCGTCAATACGGAAAATCCCGATATCGGCAAGTGTAGATGGTGGTATTGGAAAGACGATTTCTTCTACCCGTCGCCTTGTGGTGCAAAATGTGTTGAATGTCCCTCTTTCCCCGAAAAATGCAAAGGATGCCGGAAAATAAAAGGTAAAGTTTTCTGGCTTAAATTTACCGGCGACGACGCATGCCCTATCTGGAAATGCTGTAAGGAACGGAAACGTGAAAATTGTGGCGGTTGTCCCGAATTGCCTTGCAGACGTTTTATGAAAGACCCTTCAATATCAGATGAAGAGAATGAAGCCAATTTGAGGAAAATGATTGAAAATCTTGAAAATACCAGATGATTATGTTAGCATTCACTATAAGAAATTGGACAGAAAATGACATCCCGGCATTGGCGAAAAATCTAAATAATAAAAAGATTTGGGATAACTGTAGGGACGGTTTGCCTTTTCCTTATACAGAAAAAGATGCAGAAGAGTTTATTCAGTTCGTTTTAAGTCAAGAAATTCAGAGCAATTATTGCATAGAAATAAATTCAGAAGCGTCAGGCAACATAGGTTTTATGAGAGATTCAGATGTCGAACGTTTTAATGCGGAGATAGGTTATTGGTTGGCCGAACCATATTGGAATCAAGGCATCATGACTGAAGCTATTAAGATCGCTCTTGAAAGTTATTTTCGCAATACTGACATTTTGCGAGTTTATGCAAATGTCTACGCTAATAATGTTGCGTCAATCTGTGTTTTAGAAAATGTAGGTTTCAATCAATGCGGCATTCACCGAAAAGCTTGTTTTAAAAATGGCTCGTTTGTAGATTGTCACTATTTTGAATTGCTGAAAGAAGATTTTGTGAAGAATCTTTAGAACTGATATTCATATTAGAGTATTCCCTAATCTATTTTATAGCAGTCCTTATGATACGTTCTAAAATAAAATCGTCGATACGTGCAGATTTACATACCGTTTGGAATGTAGTAACTTCGCTTCATGATTATTCATGGCGCAGTGATATATCATCTATCGAGATTTCAGATGAAAGGCATTTCAAAGAAGTTTGCAATGATGGATATGTTACAAGTTTCACCATCACTGTCTTAAAGCCATTGGTCCAATATTCGTTTACGATGGACAATGAGAATTTATCGGGAGAGTGGACTGGATATTTCACGCGGACAGAACTCGGAACTGAGATACAGTTTATAGAGTCAATCAGATTGAAGAAATGGTGGTTGTATCCTTTTGCTTGGTTTTATATAAGAAATCAACAAAAGCACTATGTTACGGACCTTAAAAGAAAATGTGAACAAAATGGATAAACTTATAGATTATACAATTCGCCCTTTGCGACCAAGTGAAACATATTTGTTGAAGGATTTCCTTTATGAGGCCATCTTTATCCCTAAAGGAATGGAGCCACCTTCAAGAGATATTGTTGATTTGCCAGAACTGAAAGTTTATATCGAAGGTTTTGGAAACAAAAAGGATGACTGCTGTCTTGTTGCAGAAAGTGCAAGTAAAATCATAGGTGCCGTTTGGACACGTATTATGAACGATTACGGACATGTGGATGATGAAGCTCCATCACTTGCCATATCTCTATATGCTGAGTATAGAAATAAAGGTATCGGTAACCACATGATGCATGAGATGATGAATCTGCTTGAACAAAAAAGATACAAACGTGTTTCGCTTTCAGTGCAGAAGGCAAACTATGCAGTTAATATGTATCTAAAGCTGGGCTTCAAAATTATAAAAGAAACCGAGGAGGAATTTATTATGGTGAAAGAACTTATTCATCAGACTTCGCAATATACAATCCGTAAACTTGAGAGTAAGGATATACCAGAGATGCAGAATTTATTTTGTTCAACGGTCCTCAATGTTAATCTTAGGGACTACACGGCAGATGAAGTTGCGGACTGGGCTTCTTGTGGCGAGAGTGTAGAAAAATGGGAAACTCTTCTCTCTAAGAATCATTTCGTCGGAGCATTCAACGCTCAAAACATCATGGTCGGTTTTTCCTCAATGAACACCGATGGTTATCTGCACTCCATGTTTGTCCATAAAGATTGGCAGGGCAGGGGAGTTGCCACACAGCTTCTTTCAGAGGTTGAACGCCTTGCCCGTCACTACGGTGTAACAGAAATCACATCAGAAGTAAGTCTTACAGCACGCTCATTTTTCGAGAACAAGGGATACAGCGTAATAAGAATACAGAAACATCGGGCAAACAAATTGGAACTTACTAATTTTGCTATGCGTAAGATTTTGTAGCCTTGCGGGTATTTAATAATATTGACTTTTTCGATTTTTGAGGAATGCGTATAATAAACCGCAAATTTTGCGGTTTATCCCAAATAGGTCGTTAGAATATCCAGTTTTCGTGGTCTTGATTGTAAGACTTTGAAAATGAACATATTGTAAACCAGATTTTCTAATGGCGGCCATTAGAAAAATAAGATTCTAAATCATTGTTTATCAACATATTACAATCAAGATCACAAATAATCAGCCTCTAATGACCGATTTGGGTTTATTATACGCATATATCTACTAACTCTTTGCCTGTATCTTCCAGTGTATCTTGGTCCACATCGGTGTGGGATTACAACCGATTCATTTTTTATTCAGTTTCTTGATTTCTTTATCAAAGTCACTTTCGAGCATATCCATTTCTCGCTTACGGTATATCTCAAATTCCTTTTCAGCTTTTTCTATGGCTTCTTTATGTGAAATATTGCCTTTGCCGATCAATATCTTTCGTTTATGGGCAATAATTTGATTATCAAGAGCTTCTATCCAGTCTTTCATCGACATAGGATTCATCTCCAATGCCTGGAATTCTGCAAAATCGAGAAATCCTGAAACTAACAGATTCAGTCGTTGCAACTCTATTTCTGACAAATAGTTTTTCGCAATTTTTACATCATCTTTGGTTACATAATTACCTTTGAAATTAGTCATTCCGACGAACGGTTTTTCATTGTCCACACGGTTATATATTACCTCAGCAGCTGTATTCTCATGAACCGCATAATGCAGTTTGTTTTGCACTGTTGCGAAAAACGTTTTAGTCATTTCACTGCGGGGATCATAGTCTGTAGCTGTAGCATATATGTCCGTAATCTGCTGGTAAAAATTTCGCTCGCTACTACGAATATCTCTGATACGTTGCAGTAATTCTCGGAAATAGCGGTTTCCTCCCTGTTTCAGTCGTTCATCATCCATCGCAAAGCCTTTCTGAATGTATTCATGTAAACGTTGTGTAGCCCAACGCCGGAAGCGTGTTGCTATTTGAGACTGGACACGATATCCCAAAGCTATGACCATATCGAGATTATAATGGTCTATATTACGCCTTACCTGACGATTGCCTTCCTGACGAACTAACAAGAATTTCTTGTTAGTTGCTTCTGCTATAAGTTCTCCATCCTTGTAGATATTGTCTATATGCTGACTAATATTCTGTTGTGATGTGTCATATATCTCTGCTAACTGGTTCTGTGTCAGCCATAAATCTTCGTCAGCAAAGCGTACTGATACACGAGTTATTTCGTTATCGTCCTGATATAGGATTATTTTATTTTCTTCGTTCATGTTTATTATCTTGTTATTTGCGATTCTTCAAACTCTATTTCTGTGTCAAACGCACAAGGATGCGTGGACGTTTTTTGTTGCAATGATAGTTTCCTATTTTGAAAAGCCGTCAATTTTTCATTTTGATTTTCTCCATTGATTTTTTCAAGTTCATCATGAAAGCGTTCCCATGCTCTTAATTCCTCATACCAACTTTCTAATTCTTCCAAGTCGTCCATAACTCTTTGTCTTATAATCTGCTAATTTGTTCGAATGCTTACACTCTTTTGCAGTAAGTCAATAAATTGCTTATGCTAATTTGTAAATTCTCTTGATGACATATTCTTAAACCATCAACCGTTCCAATTTCATTTTCCATTTCTTCCAATCGGGCATTTCCTGAGTCAGCAACTCATAAAAAGCTTTGGTATGGTTACGATATACCAGATGGCAGAGTTCGTGCATGATAACATATTCGATGCAAATACGTGGTGCACCTATTAATCTTGGATTCAATAAGATCTGTCCCGAGGCGGTACAACTTCCCCAGCGGGTTTCCATCTCTTTCAGTTTGATGCCAGATGGTTTTACCTGATGACGGTTAAAACGTGAAATCAATGGTTCTGCATACTCCTTGAACTTTATTTCGGCACGTTTTCTATACCAGGCTAAAAGTAGGGTGCGCGCATCCTTCCTGTGTCTGCATTCTACTTCAAGTATATTATCTTTGTAATGAACTTCATTATGTTCGCTGTCAACAATGCGCAACATGTATTGCCTGCCTAAATACAAGTGAGATTCTCCACTTACGAATTTTCTTTCTGTCGTGTGTACCCCGAAAGATGAAAAATAGCGTTGCTGTTTGTAAATCCAAGGAGCACGTCGATGAACGTGTGCTTTGATTTGCTCCAATGAGGTTTCCATTGGAGCTTTTATTTCCACGCTTCCATCAGGATGCACGCAGATGCCCAACGTCTTTCTGGCTCTGTGTTCTATAATGTATTCAATAACGACAGAACCAAATTCTATATTGTCTTTTATTTTATCCATAATTTAGCAACATCTACGCAACCATAGATAATAGAATCCATATCGTCAAAAGAAAAATCAAAACTGTACTTTCTTTTTACTTCATCTATCAGATAATCTTCCAGCTCTATTTTCATGCGGCCGATAATATCTGATTTTTGTTGCCAGTCGACAAGCACACTGTTGTCTATAATCAACGTTTTATTCATGATTTTGTCAAAAGCCAGAGCTGTGTCCAGTGCCAGCTGTTTCAGATTGACTTGAGCATTGCCAAAAGCTTTTTTATAAGTTTCCAATGCTAAACCATAATAAGCCTTTGCTGCATTGTTGTTCTGCAATTCATCAGGCAATTCATTGTCTGTATGTGCCAATATATCATCCTTGTATTTAATGACACGCTTCAAATACTCCAATTCATCGATTCTGCCCTGCTCGTATGCTTCTATAGTTTCTTTCAGCAATTGTGAGAATTTCTTATAAAACACTGGGTCTGTATCCATGTTTTCGGTGATGAACTTGCTGGTACGCGAGGCAATGGTGTCAGCCTTGGCTGCTGTTCCAACAATCTTTTCTACTTCCTGTTCAAAGGCTTCTGTGTCAAAGATATTCACGAGTTCAGTCACTGATCTTACGGCACCGCTTTCCACATGTCGATTTATCAGCTTCTGAATCTGACTCTCATATTGTTTATAATCAATTGTATCTGAATAGCGCAACTGGACAGCCGATCTCAGTTTTACAAACATATTCAAGTCATCTTTATATCTTTTGATTTCTTCCTCAGAAGTGCTTGCATGAAACTCATGAGTAGAAAGCGCAATCTTCAGGCAAGAAGCATAAGCTGTCAACCTCTCATAAAATTCTTGTCGTCTGTCGTCATCACGCAACGACTGTGCGTATGCCTCCAAATCTCTTTTATTAGGAATAGCTTTAAACAAATCCCATAGGTCTGAATACTTTTGTGGCAGTTTTTCTATTTCATTGTTGACAGGCACCAGTGTTTCACGGAAAGCCTTTTGTCCCTCTTCATCATAGTTTGAGTACAGCTCCAAGGCCTCGTCCAATTCTTTCAATACACCGTAATAATCAATGATATAGCCAAATTCCTTGTCGTCACAAACTCTGTTGACACGTGCCACTGCTTGCAGCAATGTATGCCCGTTAAGTTTGCGGTCAAGATACATGACCACCACTTTAGGTTCATCAAACCCTGTCAACAGTTTGTCCACCACAATCATTATTTCAGGTTGTTCCTGATTTTTGAAACGTGAAATCAGGTTTTCTTGATATTTCTTAGGTGTGCCGTGCTCATCCATCATTTTCTTCCAATAGGCCTTCACCTCTTCCGACGTATCTCCGTATGATGAATCTTCACCTTCGCGAGTATCTGGAGCCGTGATGAGTACTTCTGATGATACCATACCGATTTCGTCCAGATATTTCTTATACAACACGGCAATTGATTTACGTGGTGTAACCAGCATAGCTTTGAATTTTGTACCCTGCCAGTTTTCGCGGAAATGCTCGGAAATGTTCCAAGCTATGGAATATACCCTCTGGTCTGTTTGATTTACAAAATCCGTACGCGAATATTTTTTCTTCAAGTCTGCTGTTTGGTACTCATTCAGTCCGTCACAAACTTTATTGAAGAAATCATCAATTGGACCCTCCTGCACGCGTTGTGGCACAATGCGTCCCTCGTAGAGCAAAGGAACCACAGCTCCGTCTTCCACAGCCTGCTTCACAGTGTATACCGGACGGATTATACCGCCAAATGTATTGGCCGTATTCTTTTCCTTTTTCATCAGTGGTGTGCCGGTGAAAGCAATCTTGCACGCATTGGGCAATACTTTATCCATCTTGATTGCCATCTCCTTGTACTGGCTGCGGTGTGCTTCGTCAATCAATATAAAGATATTAGGGTCGTCTATCGGTTGCTTCATACGCTTGACAGCAGTTTCAAACTTGTTTATGATTGTTGTAATGATGGCATCCGTATTGCTTTCCAGCAATTCTACAAGGTGCGTTCCTGTAGTGGCGTTTATTACTTCCCGTCCGCACTTCTTGAACGTGTTGGTTATTTGACTGTCCAAGTCTGTGCGGTCAGTAACCATTATTATTCTTGGATTCTGTATTTCCTTTGTTTGGGCGATAGATTGTGCAAGCAGAACCATTGTGAGCGACTTTCCGCTTCCCTGCGTGTGCCATACAACACCGCCACGGCGTTTCCCATGCTCTAATGTTTTCACGCGTTCAGTTGTCTCCTTTACAGTGAAATACTGCTGGTATCTGGCCACTTTCTTGATGCCGCCGTCATAGATTGTAAAGTTGTGAATCAGGTCGAGCAACCGTTCAGGACGACACATGCTGAACAGATATTTATCCTGTTCCGTTGGCAGAACTTTTTCTTGTTCCATTGCATCGAAATGAGCACGAACATATCTAAATCGGTCACTGAACAGATGTGTTTTTTGTTTGTCATCCAATGGAGTGTTTACAAGTTTCTCCAACTGATGCATATACTTTTCTTCGTCTTTTTCAGTGACAAACATTTCCTTCCATTTGTTCCAAAATTTTGCTGGCGTACCTGTAGTGGCATACGCTCCGTAGCTGTTTCCTATGCAGAGCAACAATGCGCTATATAGGTAAAGTCCACGTATACCATCATCTTTTTGGTTACGCAGATGTTGCGATATTGCCTGGTCCAATGCTCCTTTTATGTCCGGACGTTTACATTCAATTACTACCAGAGGAATACCGTTGACAAAAAGTACTATGTCTGGACGGTAAGTATCGGCCATACCTGTACGGGTTACAGCAAATTCTTCCGTCACATGAAATACATTTCTTTCAGGCCGTTCCCAATCTATATAGCGCATGGTATAGCTTTTCTTGTCTCCGTCAATGTTTTGTTCAAAAGCTTTGCCAAGTGTCAGCAGGTTATAAACCGTTTCATTTCCGCTCAGATAACCGCTTTCCATTGGAATATTGCGCATGGCCAGCACCCCGTTCTCGATGTTTTGTTCCGAAAACAGCTCTTCCTTGTTGTGGTTCACGCGTATGGAATTGATGCGTCGCAATTGGTTGCGCAACACCTCTTCCAGAAGTACGTTGGAGGTCTTTCCGCCACGCATGGACAATGCCTCGTCGGGGGTAAGATATGTATAACCCAACTTCTGCAACAGTTGCAAAGCTGGTATTTGGCTTATATGGTCTTCTTTGAATGATAATTTCATATATATTATTAAGGTTAGTCTCTATATGGTACTTTTGATTGTTTTATTACAACATCGTTAAATCCCATGTGGTCAAGATATTGACTATGCCTGAATTTACTTTACACGAAAAACTGTTTTTTACTGATTCACTTCA
>OKRU01000080.1_pt1 | contig 74254 bp, 65 predicted proteins | sample 1601131 | NCBI WGS metagenome assembly OKRU01 (sample SAMEA3541558, study PRJEB24748) | human gut metagenome | biome: human gut; feature: human-associated habitat; material: faeces | place: China | collected 2012
AGAAAGCTATCATTGCCATCTGTCGTATGATCCTGACCGCTATCTGGCACATACTCACAGATTTAAAGCCATATACGCCTGAAGGCTTTCTTGAATCGCGACCTGTGAATAAATCAAAAGTCTTGACTACTTCACAGGCACTTAATTTGATGAAGCAACGAGGCTACATTATCAAAGATGATGTTGTTTCTGTCACTTGATTAGGTGTTGTGTCTATATTTAATTTTTAAAACCGACTACTTAGGCGGTTTATTTGCTATGCCCTTTATTTCTTGGCTGTCCTCTACTTATTTGTTTCAAACTTCTCCTTTCGAAAATTAATTTCCACATATACACATCCATCTTGGGTTCTTGTTCCAATGGGAATATTTTGCGGTAATACAAAACACTCCCCTGTTTTTATCTGCCAAGAACGTTTCTTTGTATCAAATATTTCCATTTCTCCCTCATACATAATAAATATTTTGGGATATTGGTAACTTTCTGCACTGATTTCTGTTCCACCAGCCATGGAAAAGAAAAACATACTGTAATCCTGTTGCCGATATAATTGTTTTGAAACGGTACAACCTGGAACAGGTTCATTCTCTTGCGCAATATGAATAATGCGTCCTGCTGTTTCGTTCATTAGCATCCCTTCCTTCCTATACAAGTATATCATAATATATTTAACTATCTATTTCTGTTGCCATGGCAACAATTGTAAATAGTATTCCCATTTAAGGAAAGCGGTATTCTATTTTTATGCTAATCGTTGTAAAAATTCTTTTGTACGCTCATTGGATGGGTTATCAATTACATCTTCTGGTTTTCCTTCTTCAATTACAACACCACCATCCATAAAAATAACTCTGTCTGCTACTTTTCTGGCAAAATCAATCTCATGAGTAACGATAACCATAGTCATTTTTTCTTCCGCCAATTCCCTCAATACTTTTAATATGTCTGCCGTAATTTCAGGGTCTAGTGCGGAGGTTGGTTCATCAAAGAATAAAATTTTAGGATTCATGGCTAATGCTCTGGCAATCGCAACACGTTGCTGCTGTCCTCCCGATAAATGGCAAGGATAATTGTCTGCCTTTTGGTCTAATCCCACTTTTTTTAATAACATGATCGCTTCCTCTATTACTTCATCCTTTTCGCGTTTCTGAACGTGAATAGGCGCATCTGCCACGTTTTTCAAAACAGAATAGTGTGGAAATAAATTAAAATTTTGAAATACTAATCCAAATAAATTTTTTAATTCATGTAATTCTTTTGCCCCTACATATATCGTTTTTCCCGCTTTATTACAGGTTGCCGCTTTTTCACAAAAAGAGAGCGTTCCCTCATCCATCTTTTCTAATAAAGTTGCACAACGAAGTAATGTTGATTTTCCTGAACCAGAAGGCCCAATAATCGCAACAACTTCGCCCTCCTCTACAGAAATAGAGATGTCTTTTAGCACAGAAAGATCCCCAAAACTCTTTTTGACATGTTTCATTTCTAGATATTTCATAGCCTTACTCTCCTATCTGTAATACTGCATTTTTTTCTCAATCTGTTCCATTCCCCAAGCAACTAAAAAGTTGAAGATATAATAAAAGATACCTGCAATCACTAATGGCATAATGTTTGCCTCTGCTGCTGCAACTTGTTTTGCCAAAGTAAACATTTCTGTATAAGCTAAAGCAAATGCCAAGGAGGTGTCTTTTACCAAAGTAATAATCTCATTTGTTACTGGTGGCATAACTCTTTTTACCATTTGAGGGAAGATAATCTTCCAAAACGTCTGTAACTTACTATATCCTAATACATCTGCCGCTTCATACTGCCCTACTGGAATACTCTCTATTCCAGAGCGATAAATTTCTGCAAAATACGCTGCATAATTAAGAGAAAAACCTATTATTACAGCATAAAAACGATAAGAATAGGATAAGGACACCCCAAATAAATAGTATGGACCAAAGAATACAACCAAAAGTTGTAACATCAGTGGCGTTCCTCTCATAATGGAAATATATATCTTTGCCAGCCATTGTAATATGCCACAATGGGAACGACGTATAAAGCAAATGAGAAGTCCAAGTGGCATAGAAAATAATAAGGTTAATACAAATATTAGTAGCGTGGCTCCCATTCCACCAGAAAGTTGTTTGATTATGCTAACAACTTTTTCCATTGTAAATTTGTTAGAAGCTGTTGGCTTTTCATTTTTCATTACCTGATCGGCACCTTTTTCACCAAGGCAAGTACAATCTGAAAGATCCCATTCTGCCGCAATTTTATCAAAGGTACCGTCCGCTAGCATTTCCTGTAACGTAGCTTCTACTTTATCACGTAATTCTGTATTTCCAAGTTTAAAGCCTACTCCATATTGTTCTGAAGCTATATATTGATCCAATATTTTGTAAGCATTTCCTCTGGAGGCAATTTCATAATGGGCTACACCAATATCCATACATACCGCATCTGCAACTCCAGATTCCAAATTCATAAATGCACTATTATAGTCAGATACCTGTTGTAACTGTGCAAAAGACTTTGCTAATGCCTGGTTTTCCTTTGTAGCAGTTTTACCCTCAAAAGCTGCCAAAGCGGAAGAAGCTGTTTGTACAATTACAATTTTTCCTTTTAAATCCTCTAATTTGGAAATCGAAGAATCTTTTTTTACGATAATAACCTGAGAATTCTTTATATATGCAGAGGACCAGGTGTAATCATCCTCTCTTCCTGTCATGGTACAACCATTCCAGATACAGTCAATCGAACCGGTTTTTAATTCCATATCCTTAGAATTCCAATCAATCGGTTGTTTTACCAATGTCCAGTTGTTTCTTTTACAAACCTCTTCTGCCAAAGATAGATCAAATCCTACATACTCTCCATCTGTGTCTTTGTAACCATAGGGTGGAAATTCAGCGTCAAAACCTACTGTAAAGGTTTGCTTTTCCACTTCATTTGATTTTGTCTTTCCACATCCTGTAAACAGACCTACTGTTACTACACAGACAAATAATAGGATCATTCCTATTGCTTTGTGTTTTGAATACTTTTTCACAATTACCTCATTTCTGAAACACTTACCAATACTGCTTTATTTGTACTGATCTGCTCCGTTTTTGTATTATATTTAATGACCCATAAAAAATATTGCTTTTCTGAATCATTCTGAACAAAATTGCAATACTATTCCATTATAACAAAGAAAAAGTATAGTGCCAAATATAAATTTGCAAGTTTCCATAAACCATTCGATAGGCTAAAAACATTTAGATAATTTCTATCGTATTAAGGTCCGCCTGTGTTAAAATCCACATAGGACGGAATAGCCGCATTATTTGCCAGCATCCAAATCCATAAATCGGATAAGACTGTAATAAACGATACTTTTCCAAAATACTTCTGGCATCTTCAAACCATACTTCATGTGTCGTATTTTCAACCACATAATGGAAATAGGGCGATTGCGCAGTAGAATCATACTGTATGGTCGCATTATAAGTCATTGCCAATTGAACAGCTTCTATATTTCCAATTGTTCTTGCTTTTGTTTCTCCTCTTACAAAAGGCAACGCCCAATCATATCCATAATTAGGAATACCCATAGTGATTTTTTCTTTTGGAATAACACTAACCGCATAGTCCAAAACCTGACGTACCTTATTAAGAGGTGCAACAGCCATAGGTGGACCATACGTGTAGCCCCATTCGTAAGTCATAACAAATACACGATCTGCCACCTGACCAAGTGATTTATAATCTTTTCCCTCATACAAAAGTCCCTGTTGTTCATCTGAAGTTTTGGGAGCTAAATCCACAGTCACTTCACCACCAATTTCAGCAATCTGAAGTGTCAAAAGTCGTACAAATTCTGTGAATAAATCTCTATCTTCTGCAAGGATATATTCAAAATCTACGTTCACACCGCCAAATCCTTTTTCTACTACTTCCATATATACTTGTTGAATCAAGGTATCTCTGTTAAAATCATCCGAAAGCATTTGATGAATTAATTGATTACTAAATGTTCCATCAGGACCAAAAGGAGTCAATGTAAGAATCGGAACTGTTTGATAGGAAAATGCATGATACAACAAATCATCAATAGGAAGAATCGGTGGAATCAATTGTCCATCCACAGAAAATCCATAAGAAAATACAGATAATTCAGAAAGAAAGGGGAGCGTTTCATCTAAGATATCCAAATTGATAAACGGATATGCGAATCCATTTGCAAATATAGTTCGGTACTCTTCCAGCGGTGTTGTAAGGATTAATAAAGATTGTCCGATTGCCAATGGATATGGATATGTTAATTGATTTACTTCAATAATTGTCCATACCGAGACACCGAAAGCTCTTGCAATGGTATCTACACTATCCCCTTCTTTTACAATATAAATAATCATAGTTAGATACAGCCTTTTTCATTTCAATTACTTCATTATATGTAGTTCTTACCAAAACATGTGATTTGCTTATTTAGAAATATTTTGTCTTTTAGAACAAATCATATTGCTTCATGGTTTCTTTATTGCGATATTCGTGTTTTTCATAGTAACCAATCAACTTTTTATGTTCATCCCGCAACGCCACCATATAAACATCTTTGTTTTCTTTTTCGTTAAAATAAGTGTAAACAATATTGTGGTCTGTACTCTTTTCAAACCATGTAATAACATTTTGTATGAGTTCTTGGGATTTTTCGTTATGACATGCGAGTAAACTCCGACCAATTAAGTTTGCCCCTCCACGCTTTTTATAACGCGCAATTGCAGTAGGATTCATATAAATAATTTCATGCTTTAAATTACATATTACAATTGCACTTCTATCCTGGTCTATAATACTTTTAAATAAATCAAATTGATATTTTTCCATAACCTTACTCCTGTCCTTTCTTTTATACAAATACATCTGCCTTCCGACTTTTGTCTTTGGCTTTCATACATATTTATTATAACAAAAATAAGCAAAAAGGCTAGAATCAACACTAAAACAATTCAGAGTTTTTTAAAAATGGTTGACATTGCAGTCGTTTTTTTTACATAATATAAGTAGAGGGAATTTTTGAATTGTTATACTATTTTCAAAAGAAAAGGGGCTTAGTCGTATGAAAACAGAAACTTACTATGAGAGTCAAAAGAAGAAAAAGGCAAAACAGTTAAATGCTTTACTGAAAGAACTTCCTATCTTTTGTACGGATTATTTTTCACATATTGACCAAAATACATCCATCAATACACAGGTAGCTTATGCAGACAATATCCTACTATTTTTTGAATTTTTAATCAAAGAAAATCCATTATATAAGGATAAACTTCCAAGAGAGATTAAATTGCAGGATATTTGCCAACTTTCTGCACCAGATATTGAAGAATATAAACGTTATTTAAAAGTTTACGAGAAAGATGGACATGAATTAACCAATGCAGAAAAAAGTATTGCCAGAAAAATGTCTGCATTACGTGGACTTTTTAACTTCTTATATCGTCGTGAAATGATTCCTTCAAATCCAACTAACTTTGTAGATATGCCTAAATTGCATGAGAAAGAAATTATTCGATTAGATCCGGATGAAGTTGCTATTTTGCTGGATTTTGTAGAGAATGGTGGCGAACAGATGACAAAGAGGCAGCAGGTATATCATGAAAAGAATAAAACGAGAGATTTGGCTTTGTTTACACTTTTTTTAGGTACTGGCATTCGAGTTTCCGAGTGTGTAGGACTGGATATAGATGATGTAGACTTTAAGAATAATTCTATTAAGGTTACCAGAAAAGGTGGAAATGAGATGTATGTCTACTTTGGGGATGAAGTACAGGAGGCCTTAGAAGATTATATCGTATCGGTACGTTCCCATATTGTTCCCGTTGAGGGACACGAAAATGCACTCTTCTACTCTAGTCAGAGAAAGCGAATCACAGTACGTGCCGTACAAAATTTAGTTAGTAAATATACTTTCTACATTACCAATAAGCACATTACACCACACAAATTCCGAAGTACCTATGGAACCACCCTTTATAAAGAAACTGGTGATATTTATTTGGTAGCAGATGTACTTGGTCATAAGGATGTAAACACAACAAGAAAACATTACGCTGCACAAGATGACGAAAATCGAAGAAAAGCTGCACGCGCAGTAACTTTACGCGAAAAATAATGCATTACCAATAAAATAAAGGATTGAGTATGATGTAAATATCCGGACAGGAAAAATTACTGCGGAATTTTAAAGAATTAATTGGGTCTAGTTTTAAAGAATGGGGGATCAACAGACAGTATCCCCTATTCTTTTAAAAAAATATGTAACTCTTCTCTTCTGCTTTATTTAAAGGTAAAGATCTGTATAGCGTTCATAGTCCATAAACATCACAATTTCCTTTTTTGTTTCTCCCCACAAAGTTTTCACCTCTTCTTCATGGTGAAATAGGAAGCCACACTTTTCCTGTAATCGTCTAGAATTTTTATTTTCTTCAAAAAAACCACACCATAAACCATCTAATTCTAATTCATAAAAAGCATAATCCATCAATAGTAGAATAGCCTCTTTCGTATAACCTTTTCCCCAATATGGTTCTCCCAGCCAAAAAGTAAGTTCTCCTTCTTCTGGCCCGATAGCAAAATTACTTGCTTCCCCAACCAATATGCTGATACATCCAATTACCTTATTTGTCTCTTTCAAAACAATCGCAAAAAATCCCCAACAACTCAAAAGTTCCTGAATAATATATTTGCTTTCTTCCACGCTCTTGTGAGGCGGCCAGCCAGCAGAGGGTCCTATTTTGGGATTTTTCGCATACTGGTACAAATCTTCTGCATCTTCTATCCCCCATGGTCTTATTATAATTCGTTCAGATGAAATATTCATCTCAATTTCCTTCTTTCTATGATTGTAGAATAGTATTTTTCTGTCTTGTGGCTGCATTCTACAGATGTAGTATTTCGAGTACAATTTTATTTTCTGCTTTTTACAGTTGTATCCTACCTATCTTTTTGGTTATACACTTTCATAAAAAGACCACAAAACAAACAATTAGCCAAAGCAATTCTTTCCTATCACTTTGGCTAATTAATACATCCTACAATTTTAAAAATTTATTCGTTATTCTATTTTCTTATAACAGTTCAACATTCTCAAGTTCTTTAGGTGGCAATTGTGTAGTTGATTTTGCAACAAAATTCTTTACTTCACGTTTTGCATCCTGAATTGGTATATTGGTTCCTGCACCAGCAATACATCCACCAGGACAGCCCATACCTTCAATCAAGCAACCATTCTTTTTCCCTGCTTTTGCCATTAGAAGCATTTTTTTACATTCATCCAGTCCTTCTGCATGTTCAATATTTACAGTTACATCTGGATAATATTCACTAATACAATTTGTGATTGCCTCCGCTACGCCTCCAGCAACAGCATATCCTCTTCCTGTGGCAGTCGCATTGTGAATCGATTCTTCATGCTCATATTGACTAAAGTCAATATTATTCGCATCAAAAATACCAGACAACTCTTCAAACGTAATAACAAAATCTACATCACTTCTTACATCTTTTCTAGATGCCTCTAGTTTTTTCGCCGCACATGGTCCAATAAATACAACCTTCGCATCTGCATACTGTTGTTTCACGCTTCTGGCTGTCGCTACCATTGGTGTCAATGCATTCGAAACACTGTCTATTAATTCTGGGAAATATTTTTTCGCTAACATTGACCAAGATGGACAACATGAAGTCAGCAAAAATGGCAATTCTCCAGTTGTTACTTTTTCTACATAATGATGGGCTTCTTTGATTGCACCCATATCAGCACCAAGAGCCACTTCAAATACATCTGTAAATCCAATATCCATAAGGGCTGCTTTAATATTTTTGATAGAAACTTTTTTTCCAAATTGCCCTACAATGGCAGGGGCTACAATGGCCATAACCTTTGTTTTATTCTTCATGGCACGAATTAATTGGAATACCTGAGATTTATCAGCAATTGCACCAAATGGACAACTTACCATACACATACCGCAGGATACACATTTATCCGGATCAATACTAGCACGACCATATTCATCCGAACCAATCGCTTTTACACCACACGCTTTCTGACATGGACGTTCTTTTTTTGCAATCGCATCATATGGACAGACATTTTTACAACGTCCGCATTTAATACATTTTTCCTGATCTATATACGAGCGACCATCTACCATAGAAATGGCCCCCTTTGGACAGACTTGTCTGCAAGGATGCGCTACACATCCACGGCACATGTCACTAACTTCGTATTTATTTTCATCACAAGCATCACAAGCGGATGGAATCACCTGCATCAATGGTGGTTCATAATACTTACTGTCGATATTACTTTCTTCAAGCCCATTTGTTATATGCACTGGTCGGTCTTCTGGTCGAAGTGACATTCCCATTGCTAAGCGAACACGTTCTGAAACAATAGCTCGTTCGCGGTAAATACTTTCTCTATGTTTTGCTACATCTCCACTGATAAGTTTATATGGAACTGCTTCTATATCATTGTTAATATTTTCTGAATCGTACGCAATTTTTGCAACTTCGCAAAAAATTTCTCGTCTAATACGTCTGACAGGGGTATCTATACCTCTCATACCGGTTCATCCTTTCTATCTTCTCTTTCTTTGTAGTAAAGCATACAATGACAATATCCTTCAAAATTCGGATCTGCTATTTGATTCCGAAATTCTTGACAAATGCATTTATTTTCCTCTGTACGCTCAAGACGGCAGGGGCAATAGCCCCCTGTTGCCTTGAGTCCTTTTTTTACTGTTGCGACAATTTCCTCATTTTCATTTAAACGAATCTTTGCCATATTATTTATTTCTCCTTATAAAATCAATTAACTCTTCTTTGCTAATCAATCCGATTGACAAGTCAACTGTTTTATCATCCTTTATAAATGCCAATGTTGGAATACTTTGAATACCAAATTGCATAGCTAATCCATGCTCCTCATCTACATTCACTTCGTAAAAGTCTACATCTTCATATTCAGCAGAAACTTCTTCTACAATTGGTGATAGCATCTGACATGGACCACACCAGGTTGCCCAAAAATCTACTACGGATAATGTTGACTTTCCTAAAACTTCTGTTTTAAAGCTTTCCCCTGTTAATGCCTTTACTTTACTCATAATAAACCTCCTATCCCCTTCGGGACTACTCTTCTTTTCTACGCAACAAATCCAGTTTTTCCAATGGAATGCCTAAGTCTACATAAATTTTCTGCTTTGGATGAGGGCAACTTTCCATTGTTTTTCCTTCTTCATCCGTAATTGCCTTTACTGTAACATCAATATTTCGACCATCAGGCTTCATTACTTCGATTGTTTCTCCTACACTAAATTTGTTTCGCTGTTCCAAACTATACAAACCTTCCGCATTTTGCTCCCCTATCAGTCCTAAATACGTGTATTCTCTCACATACGTGTTACTGTCATAAATTTGTGTTTCATGTGTAGTTGGACCATAAAAGAAACCAGTCGTATATTGACGGTAGGTACACTTTGAAATCTCTTCCTTATAGTATGGGATGCGTTTTTCATATAATGCAGGGTCTTCAAAATAATCGTCAATTGCCTGACGATAAGTTCTTGCTACGTTTGCTACATAAAGCGCAGTTTTCATACGACCTTCAATTTTCAAACTGTCAATTCCAGCCTGTACAATATCTGGTATATGATCAATCATACATAAGTCTTTTGAGTTAAAGATATATGTTCCACGCTCATTTTCTTCAATTGGTAAATATTCACCGGGACGACTTTCCTCTGAAATATAATATTTCCATCGACACGGATGTGTACATGCACCTAAGTTTGCATCTCTTCCAGTAAAATAATTACTTAATAAACATCTTCCCGAATAGGAAATACACATAGCACCATGCACAAAGGTTTCTATTTCCAAATCATCTGGTATATTTTTACGCAATTCTCCGATTTCTTTCATTGAAAGCTCTCGTGCAGAAACCACACGCGTAGCGCCAAGTTTATGCCAGAATTTATATGTTTCATAGTTTACATTGTTTGCCTGTGTACTAATATGAACATCAATTTCTGGACAGACTTCCTGTGCAATCATAAAAACTCCCGGATCAGAAATAATAAGAGCATCTGGCTTAATAGCCTTGAGTTCTTTGAAATACGCATGTACTGCTTCTAAATCTCTATTGTGAGCCGTAATATTTGCGGTTACATATACTTTCTTCCCATACTTATGCGCGAAAGCAATTCCTTCCTTCATATCTTCATTGGAAAAGTTTTTTGCTTTTGCACGAAGGCTAAACATTTCTCCGCCAATATATACTGCATCTGCCCCATAAGTTACTGCAACTTTTAATACTTCTAAATTACTTGCAGGAATTAATAATTCCGGTTTTTCTCTTCTCATTGGAACCTCCATTTATTTTAGCTTTGTGCTAAGTGTGACACCATCTCCCAAAGGAAGCACAACAGTCTTTAAATTTTCATGATGTGTTAATAAATACAAATACTCTCGCATTCTTGAATGAATTGTACGATTTCGTTTAATAATTGCATAACGGGATTTGACTATATCACCATCTTGCAATACATTATCCGATACTAACAATCCATCTTTTTTCAATAGTAGCATGATATCATCAAGAAAATGTAGATACTGTCCTTTTGCTGCGTCCATAAATATCATATCATATTGTTCGTTTTTTTCCACCAATTGTTTTAATATTTTTGTCGCATCTCCCTCTAAAAGGGTAATTTTTTCAGTTGTATTTGAAAATTTAAAATTTTCATGTGCCTTTTCAATTCGCTGTGGAACTTTTTCTATTGTTGTAATATGCCCACCTTCAGGCATTTCTTCACTCATTAAAATGGCAGAAAAACCAACCGCACAACCCACTTCCAGAATCCGTAAAGGCTTATGAAGCCTTACTAAAAACTGAAGTAATGTTTGCGTTGGTTTTTTAATAATTGGAACAGCATCCTCCAATGCCTCTTGCTCAATTGTATGAAGCGTTGGAGATAAATCCTGTTCTAATGAGTGAATATACATATGAATGCGTTCATTCTCAATCATAGTTATCCTCTATTCTTCTATTTCTTCACTATTGGTAAGTTGATCCAAAATTTCTCCATAATTTTGGGATGTGTTTAATGTATACGTGCCAGGCTGAATCGTTTTCTTTTTATTTAACGAAAGTTTGCAACGAATGGAAAAGCTTTTTGCATCTAAAATAAGATTTTTACTCACTAAATCATAAATAATAGAATCGGTACTTTCCCCATCCGTTATTGTCACTTTCACATCTCTTCCCGGAGCTTTTTCTACACTTTCATCCCCAAAAATAGGATATACAAAGTGATACGCCGAATTTCCCACTTTTGAAATAACAACTATAACAGCTAAATAGAAAAGAACGATAAATGCGATTCGAATCGTCATTTCTGCAATTTTAAAATGTAACAAAGATTCCGACTTATCTGTTTCCAAAGTATGATTTGAACGTTTTTCTTTTCCTGTATAGTTTGTCGTTGCCATCTATGCAATCCTACCTCTCGTTTACTCTAAAAAATCAATATTTACATGAAATTGAGAGTCAAGTTTCTTATTTACTCTTCGAAGCATCTTTATATATCTCTGTTCAGCTACTAAAAAATCTTTTATCTCTGAACGATTCAGGACATCTGCATATTCTCTAGACAAATTTTCCTGCTCATCTACCGCATTTGCCTGCTCATTCATCTGGATTTCAAAATTTCTTCTTCTATAATCATTTAGACGATTGTAAATGTCTTGATCCTTAGAAATTGCTTTTTGCAACATCTGGTATTGTAAATATTCATTACTGGATTGAATCGCATCAATCAGTTGATCTGTTTTCTCGATTACGTTGTTCATTGCTAATTCCTCCTATGCAAACAAACTTATACCTCCATAATAATTGGTAAAATCATAGGATTTCGTTTTGTCTTTTTCCATAAGTAGTCGCTCAATGTATCCTTAATCTCTGTCTTTATCTTACCCCAATCCGTAACATTAGTAGCAAGACAATGTTCCAATGCAGAATTGACAACCTCTTTTGCCTCTTCCATTAAGTTTTCAGATTCACGCACATAAACAAATCCACGGGACACAAGATCTGGTCCAGATAAAACCTGATTACTATATTTCTCCAGTGTCACAACAATAATAATTAAACCATTTTCCGATAAATGCTGACGGTCGCGTAGAACAATATTTCCTACATCTCCTACACCTAGTCCGTCTACAAGAATCCCCTGCGCTGGTACTTTATCAATCACCTGTGCTTTTTCATAGGAAATTTCCAACACATCTCCTGAAGATAATATCTTTACATTTTCCTTTGGTATTCCCATCTCTTGTGCAAGCTCACTGTGCGTACATAAGTGACGATATTCTCCATGCACAGGAATTGCATAATGTGGTTTTGTCAAAGCATAAATCAACTTTAACTCTTCCTGGCAAGCATGTCCAGATACATGTGTATTCTGGTAGATTACCTTTGCACCTTTCTGAGATAACTCATTTATAATCTTTGATACAGATTTTTCATTTCCAGGAATCGGAGAAGAACTAAATACAATAACATCCCCAGGCTGAATCGTTACTTTTCTATGAATGGATGCAGCCATACGGGATAAGGCAGCCATCGATTCTCCTTGGCTCCCCGTTGTAATCAATACAAGCTGTTCATCTGTATAATTCTTCATTTCCTCTATATCAATCAATGTACCCTCTGGTATATTCAAATAGCCTAATTCATTTGCTGTACCAATAATATTTACCATACTACGGCCTTCTATTACAACTTTTCTCTTATATTTTGCCGCAGAATTGATAATCTGCTGTACACGGTCTACATTTGAAGCAAACGTCGCAACAATAATACGTTTTGTTGTATTATCCGCGAATATGTTTTCAAATGTCTTTCCTACTGTACGCTCCGACATCGTAAAGCCCGGACGCATAACATTGGTACTATCTGCCATCAAAGCTAGTACACCTTTTTTACCAATTTCAGCAAAACGCTGTAAATCAATTGGCTCACCAAAAACTGGTGTATAATCGACCTTAAAATCTCCAGTATGCACAATAATACCTGCTGGTGTATAGATTGCCAGTGCTGCCGCATCTGCAATACTGTGATTTGTACGGATAAATTCAATACGGAAACATCCTAGATTAATGGACTGTCCATATTTTATTACTTTTCGTTTTGTCTGCTTTAATAAATTGTGTTCTTTTAATTTATTCTCAATAATTCCAATTGTAAGTTTCGTAGCATAAATTGGTACGTTAATTTCCTTTAGAACATAAGGAAGACTTCCAATATGATCTTCATGCCCATGAGTAATTACAAAACCTTTGACTTTATCTCTGTTTTCTTTTAGATACGTAATATCTGGAATAACCAAATCAATTCCCAGCATTTCGTCCTCTGGGAATGATAGTCCGCAGTCTACCACGATAATACTATCCTCATACTCAAATGCCGTAATATTCATACCAATCTGCTCTAATCCACCCAAAGGAATAATCTTTACTCCTTTTCCGGATTTGTCTATTAATTTCTTCGCCTTCAAAAAAATGCACCTCCATAATGTGGACAGGCAGCATTTGCGCATGGCATCAGTGTATTCTATTGTCTAAAATATATTTTCGCACATAAAAAATACCAGTCTAACTCTAATAGACTGAAAAACAAAATGTACTATTATTTCAAATAGCAAAAACGCTTGATGCGCCATACATTTTCCATGTATACGCAAAACTGTGTCCGTACTTAAATTAATTTATATTTATTAGTTAATGAACGTTTGTCGTTCTATTTCTCAAATTCAATATCCTCTAAAAGTTCTGAAAAAACTTTTGAGATAGCATGTAACTCATTTTCATCTTCTACAGGTGTGTAAGTAATCTCCTGTTCGTCCGAAGCTTCTTCACGAAGGATCATTGCAGAATCCTCCTCATCCACATCTACAACAAGTAAATAGTTTATTCCATTAATTTTTGTTTCTTCCATTACCTCTAAATGTATCTCAGTATCATCTTCTAAGGTAAATGTAATCAATTTATTATCTTCCATCTTTATTTCCTTTAATAAAATTATAAGAACGATTATTCATGATTAGATGCATGTGCCAATGAATCTAAATAATTTTGTAAGATTACGGTTGCAGCAACTTTATCTACAACCTCATATCTTTTTTCTCTGCGAACATCTCCTTCAATCATTGCATTATGTGCAGCAACTGTTGACAGTCGCTCATCAAACAATACAATTTCCAGTCCAGTTCTTCGCTCTAACATTGCCGCAAATTCTTCTGTTTTATGACATCTGTCACCAATCGTATTATTCATATTTTTAGGATACCCTAAAACAATTCGCTCTACTTTATATTCTTCAATTAACTGTTCAATTCGTGCCAACGTCTGACGTAACTTATTTTCCTGCTTACGACGAATCACTTCGATTCCCTGTGCAGTATATAATAATTCATCACTAATTGCCACTCCAACTGTTACAGAACCATAATCAAGTCCCATTACTCTCATGAAAACACGTCCTTTAGGTTAAAAGTTGCAACTATCCTATTTTTTCAGATTTCTCTCTATATAATCACCAAGAAGTTCTTCTAAAATTTCATCTCTCTCGACCTTCATAATCATGCTTCTAGCACCATTATGACTGGTAATATAAGTCGGATCCCCAGACATAACATAACCGACAATCTGGTTTACTGGATTGTATCCCTTTTCTGTTAAAGCAGTATAAACATCTGCAATAATATCCTTTACCTGTACCTCAGGTGCCTTTTGTGTTTTAAAATATTGTGTATGACTTATCTCGTTCATATAAAAACCTCTCTTCATCTATGCTTATTTGTAGTTAGAAATAATAGAAATATGCTACTTACTATCCGCCATTATCTCCAATTACTACATTTATTCAATCAATTACGTAGTGCAATTGGGTAAATCAGTAATTTCATCCGAACTTAATCAATTACATATATCATAATATAAATGACGAGAAATATCAACCTATTTTTCCAAGCAAAACATTCGTGTCCAAAATATTTTCTATTTTTACTTTGTGAATGGTATTTATAAAATCATCTGCCTCTTTTTCTGTGGCGGGTACTGCAATTTTCAAATAACGTTCATTATGCCCGATTACATATTCTTTATCCTCAATTGTGGTAACTTCTTCAAATAAAACTTTTTCTTCTTTCGAAAGAAATGTTTCCTCATATTTCTTTTGAAGTCTGTGATTTAACTGCAACAGTTTATTGCTTCTTTCTGTTTTTATGTTTTCTCCTACTTGTGGAGTCATCTTTTCTGCTCTTGTTCCTTTTCGCACCGAGTATTTAAAAATATGCATCTGTGAAAAAGCAATCCGTTCTAAGAACTGATACGTTTGTTGAAACTCCTCTTCTGTTTCCATTGGGAAGCCCACAATTACATCTGTAGTTATCGCTGGATTTTCATAATATTTACGCAAAATAATACATCCATCTAAAAATTCTTTTGTACTATACTTTCGATTCATTCTTTTCAAAGTCTCATCACACCCACTTTGAAGGGAGAGGTGAAAATGCGGACAAATCTTCTCTAATTGAACAAGCTTTGAAACAAATTCTTCTGTAATGACACGCGGTTCCAATGAACCTAAACGAATACGTTCTACCCCATCTATTGCATTTATTTTTTCTAGAACATGAAGCAATGGTTTTCCAGCCAAACGTACAAAATCTTTATTTTGTTCATCTGCTCCATAGGAGGATAGATGTATCCCATTGATAACAAACTCTTTATAGCCCTGTTTTACTAAATTTGTTATTTCTGCTAGGATATCTTCCTCAGCTCTGCTTCGAACTCTTCCTCTTGTATATGGAATAATGCAATAAGAACAAAACTGATTACAACCATCCTGAATTTTAATACATGCACGAGTACGCTCACCAGCATCTTCAATATGCATACATTCATAAGCAGAATCTTTTGCTACATCAACAATAAAACTGCATTCCTGATGATTTTGGCGATACGCTTCTACAATCTCTACAATACGATTCTTTTGGTTATTCCCCACAACAACATCAACTGCGGTATCTTGCTCCAATTGTTCTTTTGCAGCCTGTACATAACATCCTGCTGCAACGATAATTGCATCCGGATTCTTTTTCTTTGCCTTATGAAGCATCTGTCTTGATTTCCGATCTGCCATATTGGTAACAGAACAAGTATTTACGATATATATATCTGCCTTGTCCGCAAATTCTACCACCGTATAACCAGCCTGACGAAATAGCAATTGCATCGCATTCGTTTCATAAGTATTCACTTTGCATCCTAACGTTAAAAATGCCACAAATCCTTTGTTATCATTCACCTTTGTTACCTACTTTCTTATATATTAAGAGAAAACTATTCTTTTTTCCGTCATATTTCCCTTGCGATTACCGAATTACACTATCAAAGTCCCCTACAGAATACACAATACATGAATATATTTTCGTTTTTATGTAAATCCACCAAAATATTTCACTTTTCTTATTGACTTTTGGTCATATAAACAGTAGTATATTAATGTAAGAGAATAATAAATATGGGAGGAATAAATTATGAAGACAGTACAGATTTCATTAAATTCAATCGACAAAGTAAAGTCATTCGTCAACGATGTTACTAAGTTTGAATCTGATTTCGATTTAGTATCAGGAAGATACGTAATCGATGCAAAATCTATCATGGGTATTTTCAGCTTGGATTTATCTAAGCCAATCGACTTAAACATCCACAGCGAAAACACAGACGAGATTTTAGAAATGTTAAAACCTTATATCGTTGAATAATCTTAGTCAAAGATAAGCTGTTGCAAAATGCAACAGCTTTTTTGTTATGAAAAACTTCTTCGTTATTCCTTTGGTTCAACCGTAATTATCTCAACCGTATCCAATGCCTTTTGATACAATTCCTCAATTTTTTCCTCTAAACGTGTTTCTGATTTTAGTATAGAAGTCAATGTCGGTTTTGTAACTGGATGTTTCGCAACAAATGTAGTACAACAATCTTCGTATGGCTGAATGGAAATTTCATAAGTACCAATCTGTTCTGCAATATTTACAATATCCTGTTTATCAAACGCAATAACAGGACGGTAAATAGGCATCTTACATGCCTCCTCAATAACGGCCATACTCTGCATCGTCTGACTGGCAACCTGTCCTATACTCTCACCAGTAACCAATCCCATACACCCATCTTTTTCTCCTAATGCTTCCGCAATTTTTACCATATAACGTTTCATAATGATTGTTAATTGATCATGTGGACACTGGTCATAAATATACATTTGAATATCTGTAAAATTAACGACATGTAGTTTGATTGGACCTGTATACTTGGCTACCTTTGTAGCAAGGTCTACTACTTTTTGCTTTGCACGTTCACTTGTATATGGTGGTGCATGAAAATATACAGCATCTACCTGTACTCCACGTTTTGCAATCATATAGCTTGATACAGGACTGTCAATCCCTCCTGATAATAAGACCATAGCTTTACCACCAGTACCTACTGGAAGGCCACCTAAGCCCGGAATTATCACCGAATAAATATATGTTTTGGAACGAATTTCAACCGTAATAACTACATCTGGATTATGAATATCTACCTTCATTTCTGGAAAGGCATTTAAAATTACCTCTCCCATATCCATACAAATTTGCGGAGAAGTCTTTGGGTAACTCTTATTTCCACGTTTTGCAGCTACCTTAAATGTAAATTCTCTCTTTGGATAAACTTTTGTAATATAATCTGTCGTTTCTTTTGCAACTACATCCCATTCCGTACTCTCTACAATCTTTACCGGGCAAATTGCAATAATACCAAAAATGCATTTCAGTGCTTCTACTGTTTCCTCATAATCGTATTCTTCCAACGCTTCCACATAAATTCTTCCCATTTCTTTCGTTACATGAAAAGAACCCTCTACTTTGGAAAGAGCCGATTTAATCTGGCTGCACAACGCATTTTCAAATATATATCTATTTTTTCCCTTAATTCCGATTTCTGCGTATTTTATTAAAAAAGCTTTATATAACATCTATCTATTCCTTTCTATTTTCGGACATATTTTCGTAGTATAGGAAGCAATTGTTTCAATGCTTCAATAGCAAGATCTAATTCTTCCACAGTTGTATAAACAGAAAAACTAAAACGTAATGTAGATTCCAATGCATTTTTGTTTAAACCGATTGCCTGTAGCGTTCCACTCAATGCTGGGTGATTGGAAGAACAAGCAGAACCAGAGGATACACACACACCTTTTTCTTCTAATGCATGAAGTAACACTTCGCTTCGTATTCCTTCAAAAGATACACTTACAATATGTGGCGCAGTTTCCTGTAGTGCAATCTGATGGATACCATTTACAGTTGCTCCCTCAATATTTTGTACCTGCTCAATAAAGTATTGCTTTAACTTGTACAATGCCGCTTGTTTTTCTGCATGATTCTTATAGATTAACTCAACGGCTTTTCCCATACCTGCAATACCAGGTACATTTTCTGTGCCAGAACGCATTCCATTTTGTTGTCCACCACCATAGATATACGGGAAAATCTTTGTTTTATCTTTTATATACAAAAATCCAACCCCCTTTGGTCCGTGAATTTTATGTCCACTGACAGAAAGCAAGTCAATCTGTAATCTTTTAGGATAAATATTTAATTTTCCATATGCCTGAATAGCATCCACATGAAATAGCGTATTTTTGTTTTTCTCTTTTATAAGAGAACCGATCGTTGCAATATCCTGTATTGTACCAATTTCATTGTTTACATACATAATAGAAACCAGAATAGTATCCTCACAGATTTCCTGCATAAGTTCCTCTACATTGATGTGTCCATTTGCATCAACCGATATAAAACTAATGCGAAAGCCCTGTTCTTCTAAGAAAAGCAATGGATTATATACGGAAGCATGTTCTATTTTCGTAGTTATAATGTGATTTCCCTTTCTCTTATTCGCAAGCGCACTACCAATCAATGCCTGATTATTTGCCTCAGTACCACCAGAGGTAAATATAATTTCCTTCTCCTCTGCCTTTAAGCTTTTCGCTATAATCTGTCGGGCATTGCGAATATACTTTTCTGCATCAACTCCCTTTTGATGCATAGAGGAGGGATTTCCATAATTTTCTTCCATCGTTTCCTGCATAACAGTAACCACTTCTGGAAACGGTTTGGTGGTTGCTGCATTATCTAAATATGCTTCCATAATATCCTCCGTATTATAATGATGTTTTTATCGTTCTTTCGCTGTTATGATAATTTATTAAGAATGTAATTCCATTTCAAACATTAAAATAGATAATATCGTTAATCCTGCAGTTTCTGTACGCAAAATTCGTTTACCCAGTGTAATTGTCTGAAAGCCAGCATTCAATACCTGTTCAATTTCAGCATCATCAAAACCGCCTTCTGGACCAATAAAAATTCCAATCGTTTTTTTTTCACACGCTTTTTGAATCCGTTCATGTGATGCTGCAATGTCAGTAGCCTGTTCATAAGGAACAATCGCACAATCTAATTGTGCAGCCTTTTCCAATGCTTCCGAAAAAGACAGCAAATGATGTACATTAGGAATAATTCCACGTCCGGATTGTTTTGCTGCCGAAGTTGAAATAGCTTGCCATCGCTCCAACTTTTTCTTTTCTTTTTTCTTATCGTCTATCTTTGCCACACAACGTTTCATGGACACAGGAATAATTTCATAGACACCTAATTCAACTGCCTTCTGGATAATCAATTCCATTTTATCCTTTTTAGGCAAACCTTGAAACAGGTAAATTTTTGCAGGAAGTTCTGTTTCCGTATCATTTATTTCTAAAATATCTGCTACTACCTGTTCTTTATCCATATCTGCAATTGAACAATAATAATCTTTTCCCTGTCCATCACAAATTACAATTTTTTCGCCTTTTCCCATGCGTAACACATTTTTTATATGGTTGACATCCTCGCCTGTTATAAAAATCTGTTTTTCCGTTATTTGACTATGTTCAACATAAAACCAATGCATGTTTCTACCTCTATTTATTCGTTTCTGGTGTCGCTACAAAAGAAACCCAGTCACCCATTTCATTTTTCTCAATAATTTTAAATCCATTTTTCAGTAAAGCATCTTGTACTTCATCTGCCTTTGTATTTAAAATTCCCGAAGAAATAAATACACCATCTTCTTTCATATGTTGCATGATTTCTCCTGAAAGAGGAATGATAATATCTGCCAAAATATTTGCCACTACTACATCATACTTTTTCATCCCTACTTTTTGTTGTATCTCTTCCTCTGAGATAATATTTCCTGCCAACAGATCAAACTGTTCTCCTGCAATATGATTGACAACAATATTTTCTTTTGTGGCTTCCAATGCATGTTCATCAATATCTGTACCCAATGCATGTTTCGCACCTAATTTCAGTCCTATAATTGATAAAATACCACTTCCACAACCTACATCAAGGAGCTGTGTATCCGAAGTAATGTACTTTCTAAGACCAAGAATACACAATTTAGTTGTTTCATGGGCTCCTGTTCCAAACGCAATTCCTGGATCAATTTCTATTACCAAATCCCCTTCTTTATGCTCTGGAAGTTCTTCCCAAGTTGGCTTTATAATAATGTCATCCGCTACACGGAACGGTTTGAAAAATTCTTTCCAATTATTTAACCAATCTTTATCATCGGTATCTGAAAATTGTAACGTTCCTTCTCCAATATTTATAAATAAAGAAAGTTCTTTTAAACCTTCCTCAATTTTTCTTTGTAACTGTGGAACTTCAAAGTTCGCAGGATCAAAATAAGAACTTACAATGGCAGTTCCATCATCCTCTGGTAATTCAGGCAAAATATCAATATACATTGCCTTTTTATCCTCTTCACTCAAGGGAATATTATCCTCAATTTGAATGCCTTCCAATCCAATTTCATCAAACAGATTGCTGATAAAATCTACAGCTTCTGTTGTTGTCTTTAATGAAACTTTGGTATATTTCAATGAAATTCCTCCTCTATCATCAATCTATTACACTTTTTCACGATAACCATACGGATTTAATTGTATAACGATTTTTACTATGTTTCAAGAGATTTTTTGAAATAGTAACATCTTTGGAATCAAATAGAGGCCTATCAAGACGATAAGCCTCTTCTCTTTCTTTGTGTAAATACAAAACATTTTCCTTATTTTTTAGAAAAGAATCCTTTTTTCTTTGTTTTCTCTTCTTTCACTGGTTCATCCGGGTTAAAAGGACCATTTAATGCTTCTTCGAACTTCTTTAACAATTCCTTTTGTTCATGGTTAAGCTTTGTTGGTACCTGAACAACCAATGTCACATAATGGTCACCACGTACCTGTGGATTACGCAAAGTTGGAACACCTTTTCCGCGTAAACGCACCTTTGTATTAGTCTGTGTACCTGGTTTAACGGTATAAATCACATCGCCATCAATTGTACTGATGCGAATATCGCCTCCCAATGTAGCACGCGCATAACTCATCGGTACTGTTGTATAAATATCAAATCCATTACGTTCAAAGTTGCTATGCTTACTTACAATTACTTCTACAAGTAAGTCACCTCTTGGTCCACCATTTTCTCCTGGTTCTCCCTTTTCACGGATTCTTACACACTGTCCATTATCAATTCCGGCAGGAATTGAAACTTGGATCTTCTTCTTTTTGGTAATATAACCAGTTCCATAACAGTCCGAACATTTTTCTTTTACAATCTTACCTTTTCCTCTACAGGTTGAACAGGTTTGAACATTACGAACCATACCAAAAAGAGACTGTTGTGTAAAGATTTCCTGTCCTTTACCATTACATTTTGGACAAGTTTCAGGTTTTGTTCCTGGTTTTGCACCAGAGCCTTTACATGTTTCACAAGTTTCCTTTAAATTAAGCTCCAGTTCCTTTTCTACACCAAAACATGCCTCTTCAAAAGTGATACGAATCGATGTTCTGACATTGGCACCTTTCGCTGGTCCACTTCTGGCACCGCCACTTCTTCCACCACCGAAAAAGTCACCAAAATTGCCAAAAATATCTCCAAAGATATCACCCATATCCATGCCAGAAAAATCAAATCCACCGCCGCCACCGGCACCGCCATCAAAAGCAGCATGTCCAAACTGGTCATATTTACTTCTTTTTTCTGAATCACTAAGTACGGCATATGCTTCTGAAGCTTCTTTAAATTTTGCTTCTGCCTCTTTATCTCCAGGATTACTATCTGGATGGTACTTTTTGGCCAATGCACGATATGCCTTTTTTATTTCACTATCTGAAGCATTCTTGGATACACCAAGTACCTCATAATAATCTCTCTTATCTGCCATAAGACTTCCTCATTTCTCCATATAACAACTATATCCCAGAGTAAATCCCTGAGATATAGTTTAACTTTTACGCGGGCAACGGGTCAACCGTTTATGCTTGCATGAAACCTTGACAACTATCTGCTACATAATTTGCCAGTCAAATATTTATTTTACACTTCACGATAGCTTCCGTCAACTACATCATCATCATTGTTTGAAGATGTGTTAGCAGCTCCACCCATATCAGGGCCAGCAGCACCCATGTCAGGACCAGCAGTTGCACCCTGTGCCTGCATGTTTTCATACATCTTAGTAAATAATGCCTGAGAACTTGCCATTAATTTTTCTTTGGCAGCTTTAATCTCATCAATATCACTATCAGACATAGCTTCTGCATTTGTCTTTTCTAATAATTCTTTTAATTTTGTAACATCAGCTTCAACAGATGCTTTTTCGTCTGCACTGATCTTATCTCCTACTTCTTCCAAAGCTTTCTCTGTCTGGAATACGATAGAGTCTGCTTCATTTCTGGCATCAATACCTTCTTTTCTCTTCTTATCCTGTGCTTCGTATTCAGCAGCTTCTTTTACAGCTTTTTCAATATCATCATCTGACATATTAGAACCAGCAGTAATTGTAATATGCTGTTCAATTCCAGTTCCTAAATCTTTTGCTGAAACATTTACGATACCGTTTGCATCAATATCAAATGTTACTTCAATCTGTGGTACACCTCTCTTTGCTGGTGGAATACCATCCAAACGGAATTGTCCAAGTGATTTGTTATCCTTCGCAAATTGTCTCTCACCCTGTACTACGTTGATATCAACAGCACTCTGGTTATCAGCAGCAGTTGAGAAAATCTGACTCTTCTTTGTAGGAATTGTTGTATTTCTTTCGATCAATCTTGTTGCAATACCACCCATTGTCTCAATTGAAAGTGAAAGTGGTGTTACATCCAACAATAAGATATCTCCTGCACCAGAGTCTCCAGCTAACTTACCACCCTGGATAGAAGCACCGATTGCAACACACTCATCAGGGTTTAATGACTTAGATGGCTCTTTTCCTGTTAATTGTTTTACCTTATCCTGAACTGCAGGAATACGTGTAGAACCACCAACTAATAATACCTGACCTAACTCAGATGCAGTAATACCAGCATCATTTAATGCATTCTGTACTGGAGTAGCTGTTCTCTCTACTAAGTCATGTGTTAATTCATCAAATTTAGCTCTTGTAAGGTTCATATCAAAGTGCTTTGGACCTTCTGCAGTTGCTGTGATGAATGGAAGGTTGATATTTGTAGTTGTTGCAGATGAAAGCTCTTTCTTTGCTTTTTCGGCAGCTTCTTTTAATCTCTGTAAAGCCATCTTATCTGTAGATAAGTCTACACCTTCTGCTTTCTTAAATTCATCAATCATATACTGTGTGATCTTTTCATCAAAGTCATCACCACCAAGTCTGTTATCTCCTGATGTAGATAATACTTCGATTACACCATCACCAATTTCAATGATAGATACATCAAATGTACCACCACCTAAATCGTATACCATGATCTTTTGCTCATGCTCATTATCAAGACCATATGCCAAAGCTGCTGCTGTTGGCTCGTTGATGATACGTTTTACATCAAGACCAGCAATCTTACCAGCATCCTTAGTTGCCTGTCTCTGTGCATCATTAAAGTAAGCAGGAACTGTAATAACAGCCTCTGTTACATTTTCTCCTAAATAGCTTTCTGCATCTGATTTCAATTTCTGAAGTGTCATAGCAGAAATTTCCTGTGGAGAATACTTTTTATCATCAATTGTTACTTTATAATCAGTTCCCATATGTCTCTTAATAGAAGCAATTGTCTTATCTGCGTTTGTAACAGCCTGACGTTTTGCAGGTTCACCAACAAGACGCTCGCCTGTCTTTGTAAATGCTACGATAGAAGGAGTTGTTCTTGCACCTTCCTGGTTTGCGATAACAACTGGTTTTCCACCTTCCATAACTGCTACACAAGAATTAGTTGTTCCTAAATCGATTCCAATAATTTTACTCATAATAATCGTCCTCCTGTATATAATCTTAGTTCATAACCTTAACCATACTGTGTCTTACGACACTTTCTTTATACATATAACCCTTTTGGAATTCATCAGAGATAATATTTTCTCCATAATTTTCATCCTCACCATGCATAACTGCATTATGATAATCAGGGTTAAATTCCTGTCCAACCGCTTCGATTGGTTTTACACCAGCCTCTTCCAAAGCTGTTATAAATTGTTTATAGATTTGTTCAATTCCTTGTACAAAAGCACTTTCCTTTTCTGCTTCTGTAATTGTTCCCAAACCTCTTTCAAAGTTATCAATAATCGGCAAAATCTTTTCTACAATACTTTTTGCACCGATTTCAAACATTTGACTCTTTTCTTTTTCAGAACGCTTACGGAAATTTTCAAACTCTGCCATGTTTCTCATTAAGCGATCATTTAATTCTTCAATCTTTAAATCCTTTTTATCTTTTCCGTCATCAGGAGTCTCTGTTGTGTTTTCTTCCTGGGCTTTTTTTTCTTCCGTCTCCACAACAGTTTCCTCTGCGTTCTCTTCCGTCTGTGCTTCGATATTCTCTTCTACCTTAATATCTTCCGCAGCATCTTTCTTTTTCTGTGACACGCATATACCACCTTTCTATCTTTATGACTTATGCTTAAAAATATCATCAAGCTGAGTCATCAAATTCTGTAATGTACCAACTACTTTTTCATAATCCATTCTCTTTGGTCCAACAATACCAACTTTTCCATATACACCCTCTTCAATCTCATAGGTTGCTGTAACAACTGCACAGTCCTTCATAGACTCCACTGGCGTTTCATCACCAATATAGACTTGAATTCCACGGCTTTCTTCTTCTGAAAGTTTGTCACCAATCAACTGTGTCAACTGCTTCTTTTCTTCAAATGTATAAAGAATTTCGCTGGCCTTTTCACTATCACTCAGTTCTGGATATTTCAAAATGTTGGTTGCTCCACTTGTATAAATTTCTACATTGTCAACTTCTGCAATTACTTCCGCAATCACATCCAGCACATCACTTAAAATAGTCGCATACTCACCTGCCTGTGCCTTCATGTTGGCAATTATCTGCATATTGATTTCCGTAATATCTAAGCCCTGTAAAAATGTATTCAATATAATATTCATTTTTAAAATAGCTTCTTTATCAATGCTTTCCAAAATATTAAGCAACTTATTTTTTACGATATTACCTTCAATAACAATTACTGCTAAAATCTGATGTTCATCTACATCGGTCAACTGTACAAACTTTATTTTCTTATGTGTATAGTGTGGTTTTGATACCATACTTGTATAGTTTGTATCTTTCGCTAACAATTTAGCAATATACTGAAGCAAAATGTCTATCTTACCTGCTTTTTCCTCCAAATCCTGTTTGATATCTATGATTTCATTAGCCTTATCTACCATAAGACTATCTACATACCATCGATACCCTTTGTCAGAAGGAATACGACCGGCAGACGTATGAGGTTGGATAATATACCCCATCTCTTCCAAATCCGCCATTTCATTACGAATGGTTGCTGAACTTAAATTCAAGTCACTGTCCTTAGAAATTGTTCTGGATCCAACTGGTTCGCCAGTTTCTAAATAAGTGCGAATAATTGCTTGTAAAATTTTAATTTTACGTTCGCTTAGTTCCAAGAGCTCACCTCCGATCGATAGCTTTGTTAGCACTCAATTATTAGGAGTGCTAATATCTTCATATTTAAGTTACCACCTTCCTATTTATTTGTCAAGAATAATTTTTAATTTTTTATTTCAATGTTTTAATTCACGTTTCTGAATTTCGCCTAATCGTTCTTTCTTTAAAAACGGGGATGTAGAATCCAAAGAATACCCTAAGATGTCCATTGTGTCTTTCGTGATACTTACCTCAACAGCACCATATTCAATAGTAGAAAAACATGGACAATTTCTATTTTCAAAACGTTCTAACACTTCCTTATGTGGATGTCCATATCGATTTCCCTCTCCTGCAGATACAATAGCATACGTTGGAGCCACTCGATCCAACAAAGATTCTGAATTTGTATATTTTGACCCATGATGTGCAACTTTATAAACATCGCATTTTGGCAATACAGGATTGTCAATAAGAGCCTTTTCTCCTTCATTTGCTACGTCCCCCGTAAACAGCATCGAAAACTTATGATATTCTAATAAAAGAACCGTAGAATAGTCATTCCTCTCTTCTGTTTGAAATCCTTCATATGGATGCATACACAACAAACTTAACTCTCCATCCTTTATTTTATCCCCTTTCTTCAAATACATTACATGAACATTTTTCAAATTTGCCAATTCTATCATTTCTAAATACGCTTCATCTTTTAGCGTTGTATCAGGCAAAACCAATGTCTCAATTATAATAGCTCCTGGTTCATTACTCTTCTCTAGTAGTTCTATTAGTCCCGAAATATGATCTTGATCCATGTGCGTAACGATGGCGTAATCAATTTTTGCGATACCTTTTGATTTTAAACAAGGCGTTATTCGGTATTGTTCTAGATTTTTCACACTTGTGCTACCGCCATCAATAAAATAAGTAGTCCCTGTGTCATTTTCAAGTAAAATTCCATCTCCTTGCCCCACATCCATTACGGTTACAGTAAGATTAGAGGTTGGAAGTTTTATAAAGATACTCGCAAAGCACAACATTACTACAAAAACACTTGCTTTCGGATATATAGAACAAAAAAGCAGAAAAAGAAATAACAGGATATAATACAACACAAGTTGAATGATAGCAGGCCTTCCCACTGTAATAATACTACCTGGTAATGCCAGAGTCAGATTACATAACTTTTCATAGAAAAGTAAAATAGTATGTATCCCTCCAGCAAATAACATTCCGAAAAAATCAGAAAAGATTCCCACACCTCCAAGGATAGCAGCAAAAGCAATGATAAAGGAAACCAAAGGAATAATTATAAGGTTTAAAAAAATAGAGTAAACAGGAAAATCATAATAGAAATACAAAATAATAGGAAGTGTAACTAGATTTATGGAAAAGCTTACTAAAAGACTATCTACTACTTTAAAAATAAGTTTTTTGCTCTTTTGGGTTGCCACACCATCTGTAAACTCCTTTTGGTGTTTCCCCCAACTGATTAGAAAAATTTGCAGGCTGCCTTTTGTTTTTTCTACTCTCTCCTCCGTCTTTTCCAAAGGAAACACGCACTTTTTCAAAGCAGGATATATGACAGCTATACCAAATACAGCACCGAAAGATAGCAAGAAACCACAATTTATTAATTGATACGGATTTTGCAACAAAATGATAGTACCACTAAGACAGATAGAAGATAAGAAATCATAGGTTCGTCCTAATAGAATCGAACAAAACGACACAGTTAGCATAATCACCGCTCGGTTTGTAGATACACTACACCCCGTCATTACGGCATAGGAAAGCAAAAACAGAAAGGAAAATGGAACACTCAATTCATTCGGAAGATAAATTTTTTTTAGAAATCCATATACAAACAAACCAATCATAGATACATGTAATGCTGAAATAGCCAAAATATGAGAAATTCCATTTTTCTGATAAAGTTCTTTGGTTTCCTGAGGCAACTCTGACTTATCTCCCAGTAACATTGCACATATAATCCCCGCATCTTCTTCTGGCAAATATTTCTGATAAACGGTTTTTAATTTTTTTCGTATGGTTTGTAGCTGCTCTCCAAAATAAGAATACGCTTTGTCAACTACGCTAATTTTGTCCGCAAAAATTTTATAATCAATTTTTAAACTCTTATAATACTGGTATTCATTAAATTGTCCAGGATTTGCCCCTTTCGTAAATTTCTGAATGTTCCCCAAAATTTCTACTTTATTTTGTAATTTGAACCCCTCTGCTTGATCCGTATAGACAAGTAAACGGCTTACACCATAATTTCCTTGCTGTACCTTCTTTTGTTTTATGGAATAGAAGGTAACATTTTTAATATATATTGCCGTAGTCTTATTTTTAGGTGTAATTTGATAAATAGTACCCTTACACACAACAGGGTCATTATTAGAAATACCAGCTTCTAATTCGGGTGCTTGAGAATGCATTATAGAAAAAATGCAAATTAGAATACTGCATAGAAAAAATAAAATACATGGTCGTTTCAATAAACTAATCCCCTACTTTCATTTTTTATTACCTGCAAAACAGGCCAATTTTTATATTATAAATACGCTTGGAAAAATATAAAGATTTACTATAACAATTTAACTTCTCTACTTTTGTAGGAAATACAAAGTCAAATTGCTATAGTAAAGTTGAATTTTGATGATTTACATTCATAATAGATTGCAGTGTTAAACTCCTGCATTAACTGACATAATTAAGAGGAATACGCACCGTAAATGTAGTGCCTTCCTTCTCTTTGCTATAAATTTTTATAGCTCCCCTATGCATCAAGATTGCATTACGGGTAATGGAAAGTCCCAAACCAGTTCCCCCGGTTTCTCTGGAACGTGCTTTATCCACTCGATAAAATCGTTCAAATACATTATCTTGTTCATCTTCTGGAATACCTACTCCAGAATCTGCCACCTTTATATAGAAGAATTTGTGATCCGCATTTAAGGAAACACGCACCCATCCATTATCGTAATTGTACTTTACAGCATTTTCTATTAGGTTATTGATGGCTAGTGATAATTTCACCTCGTCCACTTCTGCCATAATAGCACGATAACTTTCAAAAATTAATTCTATATTTCGTTCGGCTGCAATTGGTTTTATTCTCTTTAAAATCTGCTCACAAAGTTCACTAATGTTAATGGTTGTGATATTTAAAACTCCAGATGTTTTGTCCATCTTTACCAACGAGAGCAAGTCCGTAATAATTTTATTTTCACGTTCAATCTCTGCATTGATATCTATCAAAAACTCACGATACAATTCCGCAGGTGCATCCTCCTGTTGTAACAAGGAATCTGCCAACACCTTAATTGATGTAATCGGTGTTTTTAACTCATGAGACACATTAGATACAAATTCCTGACGAGAACTCTCTAACGTTTCCAGTTTCGTTGTCATACTATTGATAGAATCTACCACATCTTCTACTTCAGTATAACTGTCTACGGTAAGTTTTTCACCTAAAAATCCGTCCGTAATTTTTTTGATTGAAGTCGTCAATTCTTTTAGTGGCTTTATTACTGATAAGGAATAAAATACCGCAATTAAAATGATAGCCAAAAACAAAATAGCATCCACGATATATATATTTCTTTGGGCTTTATGCGTTCCTGCTAAAACAGATGCTTCATCCACAGATACCGCAATATAACGATCCGCATTTTGTTTGGATGATATAGGTTGTACAAAAAATAATTTTTTGTTAGTAGTCACCTTTACAAAATGATTATCCTTTTTTGCTTGCTGCAATGCTTTTCTTTCTTTTTGAGACAAAATTCTAGAAACAGGTATAGCATCATCTCCAAATTCAGCAGAATTCTCTATTTCATTTTGAAAAATGCATTCGTTTCCTTTTATCACGTAAGAACTCATTCCATAGGCTTTTTTTAAATACGCAATATATTGCAATGTATCTTTCTCTGATAATAATTTCTGGCTTGTATCAGAGTTCGAATCCCCAAGCATATTCACTATTTCTTTGCTTTGTTTTTCTAAATTAATATATGCCTGTTCAATTGCACTTGAGCGGTGCGAAACAAAGGTTACCCAAGTTATAATTCCTATTATTGCTACACCAACAAGAATGAGTACAGCCATTAGCTGTACTCGTAATGTTCGCATAAAACGAAACTTTTTATTCTTAACCTTGGAAGAAATATCCTACACCCCATTTAGTATGTATATATCTAGGCTCACTTGGGTTTGCCTCTATTTTCTCACGAAGTCTACGAATATGTACATCTACCGTTCGTACATCGCCTGGATAATCATATCCCCACACAGTATTTAATAAGTTTTCTCGACTGTACACCTTATTTGGATTAAACATTAATAGCTCTAATAAATCAAACTCTTTGGCTGTCAAATTAACTTCTTCTTCATTGATAAATACGCGACGACTATCACAATCAACCTTTAATTCTTCAAATACTGCTACTTTAGAAGCTTCTTCTTCCTCTGCTTTTGTATTTTTACTTCTTCGCATGATTGCCTTAATTCTTGCTTTTACTTCTAGAATGTTAAATGGCTTTGTAATATAATCATCTGCACCATATTCCAGTCCTAAAATTTTATCCATATCATCGCCTTTGGCTGTCAACATAATAATAGGGACATCGGAAAATTCTCTAATTTGCTGACAAACCTCAAATCCTGTCAACTTCGGAAGCATAACATCTAATAAAACAACATCAAAGTCATTGTTCTTTACAAGTTCCAGCGCTTCTTCCCCATCATATGCACACGTAACACTCATACTGTCCTGTTCTAAGCTAAAACGGATTCCTTTCACAATTAGCTTCTCATCATCCACTACTAATACTTTTTTCTCCAAACTACTCACCTCATTATTATTCTTCTTTATGATCTTTATTCATCATGTATGAAGAATACATGATGAACTCACACTGTAATGTACGCTTCGATTTTACTGTATACACCATCCTTGATTCCGGTAATATTTTTTATCTCTTCTATACTTGAAAACTTTCCATTTTCCTGTCGATACTGCAAAATACTGTCTGCCTTTGAAACTCCAATTCCAGGCAATGTCTGCAACTCTTCGGAGGTAGCTGTATTCAAATTAATCTTGGACTGTTTTGTTGTATCAGAAGAAGTCTCAGTAATAGTATCCTGCTTTTTTGCTGTTTTGTATGGGATGCATACCTGTTCCCCATCCGATAATAATTGCGCCTGATTAATATCACTATCCGCTGCCTTCTTCTTTAATCCTCCAGCAGCAGAAATCGCATCACAAATACGTGCATCTACGGAAAGTTCATACACTCCTGGCTTTTTTACTGCCCCACATACATGCACATGAATTGAAGATACCTCCAAAGTCTCTGCCTTCTTATCTGTATCTTTCTCATCATTCTGTGTAATAACAACCTTCTGTTCCTTCTGTTTCATCAAAGTATTTTCTGTGCCTCTATGACTCAATACATATCCACCGCCAAACAGCAAAAGGAAAACACAAATTGTGACAACTTTTATTATTTTATTCAAATTCATTTACAAACCTATTACCAAGTATCCCTTTATACAGTTGTATCATTAATATTTTACATATTTTTATTCATGATTACAATACTTTTTTTACAAATCCATAAAAAAAATAATACTTTTTTGTTATATTTGAAGATATGGACCCTTTTTTCACCAAATAATCCATCTATTTCCATTTAAAAATAATAACGCCAACTAAAAAAACAAGAATCCCAATGCATTTTCTCCACTCAAAATTTTGTTTATCTATTCCAAACAATCCCAATAATTCAATCAAATAAGCAACCAACAACTGTGCGCATACGATAAACATCTCTGCTCGTGCTGCTCCCAAAGACGAAATACTTTTTATTACTGTGATTGTAATAAATGCCCCTATAATTCCTCCTAACAACAAATATTTGGGGGTTACATGAAAAATCTTACTAATAGGAATATTTTTTTCCGAAACATAATAGGCACATATACACACCAGAAAAGCAGTCAATTGTACAAACATGGCCGTCAACCACGTACCAGTCTGTTTTGTGGCACCAGAATTAAACACTCCCTGAATGCTCATTAACGCGCCTGAAAGTAAAGCAATAAGAATTCCAAACATACAAATTACCTCCCATAATGCTAATAATAATGATTAGTATTTCAATAAATTCATTATTTATACGATTATAGAAAGAAAACATCACAAAAAAAGCCTCTTACGCATAAGGTAAGAGGCTTTTGCCTATAACTAAATTTCTGCCAAAACAGAATCTAAAATAGATATCATTTCATCTACGTTTTCTGTCGTAATAACCAATGGTGGAACAAAGCGAATAATATTGGTTCCTGCATTAATTAAAATTAACTTCTTCTCTAGTGCTTTTTGGATAATTGGACCAACTGGAATAGAGAATTCCAATCCCTGCATAAGACCAAGTCCACGACGTTCAATAATAAAGTCATATTTGTCGTTCAATTCATCCAATTTTTTTTCAAGATATGGTGCTACCTCTTTTACATGTTCTGTAATCTTTAATTCATCATACAAATCAAACACAGCATTTATAGCTGTTGTTACAAAAGGATTTCCACCATAAGTAGTTCCGTGGTCTCCTGGAACCAATGCCTTTGCAACCTTCTCATTTGCAGCAAATGCACCTACAGGAACACCACAGCCCAATGCCTTTGCCGTAGTCACAATATCTGGTTTAATTCCGTATTGTTCGTACGCATACATAGTACCAGTTCTACCCATTCCACACTGAATCTCATCACTGATTAATAAGATATCTTTTTCATCACATATCTTTCTAATCTCCTGAATAAACTCTTTTTCTGCAGGATAAATACCACCTTCCCCTTGCACTGTTTCCATGATAATAGCACAAGTCTTATCTGTTATCGCATTTTTTACACTTTCCAAATTATTATAATCTGCAAAAACTACACCACCAATCAATGGTTGAAATGCTTCTTGATAATGTGGATTTCCAGTTACTGCTAACGCGCCTAAGCTTCTACCATGGAAGGAATGATTCATAGAAATAATCTCATGATTAGTATGTCCGTCGCGTAAAAATGCATACTTTCTTGCAAGTTTAATAGCACCCTCAATGGCCTCTGTTCCACTGTTTGTGAAAAATACACGATCTAATCCAGTTGCATTTACTACCTTTTCAGCAGCCTCTGGAAGAGATGGAGAATAAAAATAATTTGAAGTATGGATCAGTTTATCAATCTGTCCTTTTAATGCATCATTAAATTTTTTATTATTATAACCTAACGCAAAAACTGCAATTCCTGCTGTAAAATCTAAATACTTGCTTCCGTCTACATCATATAAGTAAACGCCATCCCCTTTTTCCAGCACAATCTGGTAACGATTATATGTATGAATTAAATATTTCTCTGCTTTCTCAATATATTCCTTTGTCTGCATTTTCTTACCTCCTAATACTGAACTTCATGCTCATAAAGCTTATTTTCATCATCTATAATAGCAGTACCAATACCTTTTTGGGTAAAGAACTCTAGTAACAGACAATGCTCTTTTCGACCATCCAGAATATGAACACGATTAACCCCATTGTTTACAGCGTCAATACAGTTTCGGATCTTAGGAAGCATTCCTCCGCTTATCTCTCCACTTTCAATCATTTCATCTGCTTTTGCAAGGGTTAATACAGAAATCAGTGTATTTTTATCACTTGGATCTTTACATACACCATCAACGTCTGTTAAGAACGCAAGTTTTTCAGCTTTTATTGCTCGCGCAACTGCACAGGCAGCATCATCCGCATTGATATTGTAGCTTTCATAATCATCACCCAAACCAATCGGGGCAATTACTGGAATAAAATCATTATCCAACAATGAATCAATCAATTCGCTATTTACTTCTTTCACATCACCAACAAAACCAATATCCTGTCCATTGACTATTTTTTTATCAACTCTAAGCGTTCCACCATCTTTACCGCTGATACCAACTGCTTTTACTCCCAGCTTTTCAATACGCTGTACAAGACCTTTATTTACTTTATTAAGAACCATCTCCGCAATTTCCATCGTTTCCGCATCTGTAACACGAAGTCCCTCAACAAATTTTGTCTCTTTTCCAACTACATTAATCCACTTGCTAATTTCTTTTCCGCCACCATGTACAATAATGGGTTTCATACCAACTAATTTTAACAAAGCAACATCCTTGATAACACTTTCCTCCAGTGTTTTATCAATCATAGCACTGCCGCCATATTTTACTACAACTTTCTTATTATTAAAATCGCGAATATAAGGCAATGCCTCAATCAATGTTTCCGCCTTGATCAAAATTTGTTCCATTTCTTTTGATTCCATTATTCCTGCTTCCTTTCCTTTTGTTCTTTATATTTTAATCTATCTATTTTTAAGAACGATAATCACCATTTATTTTTACATAATCATATGTCAAATCGCAGCCCCATGCAGTTGCGGTTTCTTTTCCATCTTTCATATCTGCAATAGCAGTTACATGTTCCGCAGATAAAATCTTAGTCGCTTCTTCTTCGCTATAATCTGTTGCCATTCCATTTTCAAACAGCTTGATTCGCTTTCCATTACTTTCAATATATAAATCTACAATTTCGGGATCAAATTCCACACCAGAATATCCAAGTGCACAGATAATTCTTCCCCAGTTTGCATCACTTCCGTATACTGCTGTTTTTACTAGATTAGAAGTAATTACAGATTTGCTAAGTGTAATCGCATCCTCTTTGGTTTTTGCATTTATAACGGTTGTCTCAAACAGCTTTGTAGCTCCTTCCCCATCTCCTGCCATCATCTTAGCCAACGTATGTGTTACAAGTGCCAAAGCATCGCAGAATAATTCGAAATTTTCTCCTTTGCTTTTTATTTCTACATTATCTGCTTTTCCATTGGCTAACACAATCATACTATCATTTGTCGATGTATCACGATCTACGGAAATCATATTAAATGAAGAAACTACATCTGTACTAACTGCACCTTGCAATAATTCCTTGGAAATAGCAACATCTGTAGTAATCACACATAACATAGTTGCCATATCTGGGTGGATCATTCCAGAACCCTTTGACATACCTCCGATTGTTACTATCTTTCCATCTAATTCAAATTGTACGGCACATTCCTTGGAAATAGTGTCTGTTGTCATAATTGCCTTTGCAGCAGCACTTCCTGCTTCCAAACTATCATCCAGACTCTTTGCCATCATATCAATTCCATTCTTGGCTCTTTCAATCGGAATCTGCATACCAATAACACCTGTAGATGCCGTTAATACAGAACGAAGTGGCAATGCAAGCGCATCTGCTACTGCCTGTGCCATCTGTTCATTCACCTGTAATCCCTCTTTGCTGGTACAAGCATTGGCAATTCCACTATTTAATACGACTGCCTGTGCATACTCTTCTGTTTTTACAATATCGCGATCCCATTGTACTGGTGCTGCTTTTACAACATTTTTCGTAAACACACCAGCTACTTTAGCAGGCACAATACTGTACACCAATGCCATGTCGTCTCTTCCTTTATATTTTATCTGGGCAGCAGCCGAAGTTGCCTTAAACCCCTTTGCTGCAGTTACTCCACCTGTTATCTTTTTCATAAACACGTACCTCCTTGATTGAAGAAATTCTATATACTTAAAAATTTTATTTTTTTTCGTTAAAAACCACGATATTATTTTCGTTTAATATGTAATCATAACAATTTAAGTCTCTACGCTCTATCCATCCTAACTCATGCCAACATGCATTTCCCGTTTCATTTTCAGAAAACGCTACCAGACTCACTTTGCTGACCTTTTCCTTTTTTAACGCTTCTAAAGCATATTGCACCATTTTGGTAGCAATTCCTCGATTTCTATGTGTGCGTTCTACACACACATGATAAAAGCACCCTGTTCTACCATCATGTCCACATAATATGGAGCCGATAATTTTTCCGTCTTCTTCTGCAACAACACTTGTTGTAGGATTTCTTTCAAGGAAACGGGTAATTCCTTCTTCCGAATCATCAATTGTGCGGATTCCAAATCCTTCTATACTTTTCCATAATGTAAATACATCAGAATAGTCCTCCTTTTTCATAGCACGAATCTGCATGAGAAATCCTCCTTTTATAAGGACCATTTTGCAATGTCCCAAATATTCTCTTAAAGTTTTAATAATTATACAACTTTTTTTATTTTTATGCAATCCCTGTTTCAGGTTTTTTTTATTTATTTTTTATCCCTCTTTTTGTCTCCATTTTCCTGTCGTTTAGTCAAAGAAATACGAACCCAATTTTTTTGTGTGTTCTTCTAACTTCTGTTCGTCTGTTCTTTCACACATCACTTTCTAAGGTTACTTTTCTACATCTATTTTTCCAAAATCTTACTGCCACAAAGACTCCCACCCATGTTTGGAATTTTATTTTAACAATATAAATAGTATTCTGTCAAAGCAACCACATATCGATAGATATCTGATTTCAAAATCAGAGCAAATCTCGGATTTTTGAAAAGTAATACTTGAATAATATTTCATTTTGTTATATAGTAAAAAAGAATTATTTGTAAACATATCCAGAAAAACTGTTTTATTTGTGGATGCATATTTATGCATCTTCATGAATAGTAAAACATTTATAAAATGCAATGGAGGTAATTGGTTATGAAAGAAAAGGTTGTTTTAGCGTATTCAGGTGGACTTGATACTACTGCTATTATTCCATGGTTAAAGGAGCATTATGATTATGATGTAATCTGCTGTTGTATCAACTGTGGACAGGGTGAAGAATTAGACGGTTTGGAAGAGCGTGCTAAATTATCTGGTGCATCAAAACTTTATATTGAAGATGTAGTAGACGAATTTTGCGATGATTACATTGTTCCTTGTGTACAGGCAAATGCTATTTATGAAAATAAATATTTATTAGGAACATCTATGGCTCGTCCTGTAATCGCAAAAAGATTAGTTGAGATTGCAAGAAAAGAAAATGCCGTAGCAATTTGTCACGGTGCAACTGGTAAGGGAAATGACCAGATTCGTTTTGAACTTGGTATCAAAGCATTGGCTCCAGATATTAAAATTATCGCACCATGGAGATTAGATACATGGCAGATGGATTCTAGAGAAGCTGAAATTGAATATTGTCAAAAACACGGTATCAACCTTCCTTTCTCTGCTGATTCGAGCTACAGCCGTGATAGAAACTTATGGCATATTTCTCATGAAGGTCTTGAATTAGAAGATCCTGCAAACGAACCTAATTATGATCACTTATTAGTATTAGGAACTACACCTGAAAAAGCTCCTAATGAAGGTGAATACGTTACTATGAAGTTTGAAAAGGGTGTTCCTGTAGAATTAAACGGAAAGAAAATGAAAGTTTCTGAAATCATTACAGAATTAAATACTCTTGGTGGTAAGCATGGTATCGGTATTGTTGATATTGTAGAGAACCGTGTAGTTGGGATGAAATCCAGAGGTGTATACGAAACTCCAGGTGGAACAATTTTAATGGAAGCACATCAGCAGTTAGAGGAATTAATCCTTGACCGTGATACATACGCTATGAAGAAAGATATGGCTAATAAATTTGCTGAAATCGTATATGAAGGTAAATGGTTTACTCCATTGCGTGAGGCTGTACAGGCATTTATCGAAACTACACAACAGTATGTAACTGGTGAAGTTAAATTCAAATTATACAAAGGAAACATCATTAAAGCTGGTACTACTTCTCCATACTCACTTTATAACGAAAATCTTGCATCCTTTACAACTGGTGATTTATATGATCATCACGATGCAGACGGATTTATCAATTTATTTGGTTTATCCTTAAAGGTTCGTGCTATGAAAATGGCTGAAGTAGAAAAAAACAACAAATAAAAACCTTTTTAATCTAAATTAAGGAGTATGTACAAGCAAATGTTTGTACATACTCCTTTTTCTTTTTTGAATGATTTGCAAAATTCACAATCACATATATCTTCTTTCACACTTTGCAAAACACCGTTCTGTTTCCTACAATTCATTGCTTTTTCACACAAAATATGTTACATTTGAAATGGTTGTGCAAAACAACTGCAGAAATGCTTATTAGCGCCAGAACCTAGTAACAGGAATTACTATTTTCCCGCTATTCATGCCATCTTCTATTTCACTTGTTTTAAAAATCAAATAAAAATCCCCCAATATAGCAATATTCGGATTTTTTGAATATTTTTCAAACAGTTCTTATAGAATAAACTATACTCTATTTTGGTATAGAAAACGGATTGCATAACAGTAGGCTATGGTAGTTCTACTATGGTTGACGAGGTAAAGGGAGTATCGAATCTTCGGCGGATGCCCTTTCGTATTATGGGATACGTGATATACAGACAAACTGTCAGGTAACTGAAAAACAACATCTGTATAACCCAAATAATAAAAAAAGGAGTTTATAGCTATGTGTGGAATTATTGGCTATACAGGTAACTTAGACGCAAAAAAAGTCTTAACAGAAGGTCTTCAGGAATTAGAATATCGAGGATACGATAGTGCAGGTATCGCATATTTTAACAAAGACAAAATACGAACTATCAAAAAAGAGGGAAAGGTTTCTCTGTTATGTGATGAAGTGAAGCAAATTGCTCAGGATGATGTTACAACCTGCGGAATCGGACATACAAGATGGGCTACACATGGAGGTGTGTCTACCACAAATTCACATCCGCATACTTACGGACGCGTTACACTGATTCATAATGGTATTATTGAAAATTACAAAAAATTAGAAGAAGAATTTCGTCAAAAAGGACAGGAACCGATTTCACAGACAGATACCGAAATCGCTGCTATGGTCATTAACGATTGTTATGATGGCAATCCAGTAAAAGCAATCAAAAAAGCCGTTGCAAGACTGGAAGGTGCCTACGCTTTTTGTATCATGTTTGAGGATTATCCAGGTGTAATCTATGCGATCCGTTCAGGAAGCCCTTTGGTAGCAACAAGCACACAAAAAGGTTCTATAATTGCCTCTGATATGGTAGCACTTTTAAAGTACTCGAAGGATTATTTTGTTTTACCAGAACACCATATCGCAAGACTAACTGAAGATGAAATTGTAGTTACAAACATGGAGCATCAAGTGGTAGAACCTAAAATGCTACATGTCAATTGGGATGTTGCTTCTGCTCGTAAAGGCGGGTATGATTATTTCATGTTAAAAGAAATCCACGAACAGCCAGAAGCACTTCGAAATACCATTGGTCCACGTATCGTAGATGGCTTACCAGATTTTAGCGAAGATAACGTACCAGATAGTTTATTTACAAATGTGAACCGTGTCATCATTACTGCTTGTGGTACTGCAATGCATGCAGGGCTGATTGGGAAAAATTTAATCGAACGTTTTGTGCGGATTCCAGTTACTGTAGATATTGCATCCGAATTTCGTTATCAGGACCCTATTATTGATGAACATACTTTAGTGATTACAGTTTCTCAGTCAGGAGAAACCGCAGATACTTTGGCTGCTCTCCGCTTAGCAAAAGGAAGAAAAGCAAAAACATTGTCTATTGTAAATGTAAAGGGATCTTCTATCGCAAGAGAAAGTGACTATGTGTTATACACACATGCAGGCCCTGAAATCGCTGTAGCCAGCACAAAAGCTTATACGGTACAGTTATCTATTATGTATTTAATTGCATTCCGTTTTGCTTATGCCAAAGGAATGCTCCCAGAGGAAAATGTAAAACAACTAATTAAAACACTGGAAAATACCGTAAATATTGTAGAAGATATTCTAGATTATGATGCTGAGGTAAAACCAATCGGAAAAAAGCTAAAAAAATCAGAAGATTTATTCTTTATTGGTCGCGGATTAGATTATGCTTTATCCTGCGAAGGTTCAATCAAACTAAAAGAAATCAGCTATATTCATTCAGAAGCTTATGCTGCTGGTGAATTAAAACATGGAACAATCTCACTAATCACAGATAATGTTCCAGTAATTGCACTGGCAACACAACAAGATGTATACGCAAAAATGATTTCTAATATTCGAGAGGTTCGTTCCAGAGGTGCTAAGGTTATTTTAATTACAAATGCAGATGCCCACGTAGATGCATCTTTATGTGATTACCATATCATGTTACCAGAAATGGATGATTTATTTACACCATTTGGTGCAGCTATTATATTACAATATATTGCATACTATGCTGCCGTTAGTCGTGGCTTAAATGTAGACCAACCACGTAACCTTGCAAAATCTGTTACTGTAGAATAAAACAACTGTCCGAACAACGAGAAAAGCCATATCCAAAATGGATATGGCTTTTTTTAGACTGGCTATCCCAATAGAAATGTATAAAAACAATAGCCACAGAAAATAAATGGAGCAAAAGCAAACGGCTCCTCTTTTGAATATTTCTTGCAACAAAGCAAATATATTGCGTAAATCGTCGCAAAAATTAACGCAAAAAACAACACAGATAAGGAACGTAAATAATCAGAAAAAAATCCAATTAATCCTATCAGCTTCACATCTCCAAATCCAATCGCTTGTCTAGATATCAAATAAATAACGAACAAAATTCCAAAACTAACAATCCCTCCCACTATCGCAGGAAACAATATGTTTTTTAAGGAGCAGTCATTTATAACCCATTCGATGCCTAAAAAAAGGATTTGAAACAGTCCTCCGAAAACTAACAAAATGTTAGGAATTAACTTTGTCTGTGCATCCACAACTGCAATACAATATAATATTTGATATAAAGTAAGCAATCTGGTATAACTTAAAAGATTCGTTGTGGCTCTTTTTGCAACCCACGCAAAAAGAATAGTAAGGCACAGTGACAATACATAATTTCTGATCATACGCCTGTTTTCTAGATCCTGCTTCTTTCCTCTTACACATAAATAAAAATAGGCAATGCTCTGCGTTATAATGATTAAACTGATTTGTAGTACCTGCATTTCTTTCTCCTTTGTGTTATTTTTACAAAAATCATTATACACAAAAGATGTCGAAAAATGCTTTTTTAAGACAGACAACCAATTTTGCAGATAGACAACCAGCTAAATTAAATTTCTAATCCCAGTTTTTTTATTTCTTGATAGAAACGTGCAAGTGGAAAGCCTACTACATTATAGTAGTCTCCTTCAATGCCTTCCACATATTTTGCAAATTTTCCTTGTATTGCATATGCTCCAGCCTTGTCTAATGGTTCTCCTGTCATACAATACTTTTTAATCTCCTCTTCTGTAATCTCCGAAATCTTCACCTTCGTAGCTTCAACAAATTTTTTTACATCAACGCTTCCATCTGCATTTTTTATCAACAGACACACACCTGTATATACCATATGCGTATGCCCCTGTAACTTTGAAAGCATTTCTATTGCCTCTGCTTCGTCTTTTGGCTTTCCTAAAATAGTTCCTTCATTACAAACGATGGTATCCGCACCAATTACGATTGTATTAGCAGGTGCTTGTTTTGCTACATCCTCTGCTTTTATACTGGCCAACTCTTCTACCACCTCTTGGGGTTCTGTAGCCGAAGTGATTTCTTCTTTTTGACTGGGAATAATCTGAAACGTTACACCAGCCTGCTCTAAAATTTCTTTCCGCCTTGGCGAACCCGATGCCAAAATGATTTTATATGTCATTTTTACTTTTCTCCTGCTTTTTCTACTGTATTTTTTCTTTCTTCCACGGTTTCTATCATTCCTGAATCTGCATATGCCGCTGTATCTGTAGGAAGATGCTTCTTTTTCAGATTTTGATTTACCGTCTTTTTAATAATATGATAAATAACACCAAAAGTAGGAACACCAAATATCATTCCTAAGAAGCCAAACAAACCTGATCCAAGCATAATGGCAAAGATAACCCAAAATGCAGATAGCCCTGTTGAGTCTCCTAAAATCTTTGGTCCAATAAAGTTTCCATCTAACTGCTGTAAAATAACAATCACAATAATGAAAATAATACCAGACTTTGGATTTGCAAGAAAAATTAGTATTGCACTTGGAACGCCTCCGATATATGGTCCAAAAAATGGAATAATGTTTGTCACTCCAACAATCACACTTACAATCAAAGTATATGGCATATTTAAAATAGATAAAATAATAAAGCACAGTACGCCAATAATACAAGAATCGATAATCTTACCTGATAAAAAACCAAGGAAAATTCGGTCACTATCTCTTGCCAATTCTAAGATATTTTCTGTTGTTTTCTTAGGGAAAACAGCATATAATAGCTTTTTGGTCTGCCCCTTAAATTTCTCCTTTGTTGACAGCACATATATGGAAACAATCAGTCCAATAAATACATTTTCTAATACATTGATAACTCCTACAACGCCCACTGTTATTCTTGAGAAAAATGTATCCATCTTTCCAAGCAAATCTGTCTTAATCCAATTCTCAATATATTTTTCTGCTGAAATAACTGCATCTTGTATCAAGTCATCATATTTTTCATTAATTGACAAACTACCTATCCATTTTGCAAAAGTATTTACATGTCCAGGCATATCACGAACCAGATTAGTTATACTGATAAGCAAATCTGGCAAAACTGCATATATAATAACAGTAATAATAACAACCGCAAAAACAATGGACAAAATCAGACTGATGGAACGTATTCTTTTTTTTGCCTTCTTATCCTCTGGACTTTTCTTGCTTATCTTAAAAAATATCTTTTCAAACCACTTCATAATAGGATTTAACAAGTATGCAAATACTAAACCAACCAAAATTGGTTGCAGTATATTCATCAAGGCATGAAATGCTTTCATAACATCAGAAATATGCACAATAATAAATGCACACAATACACTGGCTACAATAACAAGGAAACACATAACACCCTTCCACATAAAATCCTGTAATGGATGATTCTGTAACTTTCCATTTTTGTTCTCCCTATGAAATGATTTCTCCTCATCAGACGATTGCGTTGTTACAACCATCAATTCCTTTTTTTCATTACTCCCTGTCCCTGACATCCTTTGAATTGCCCCCTTTTCATTTTTCTCTCGATTGGACGCATTTTCCTATAGAGTTAAAAAGGGTATTCTAAACAGAATACCCTTTGTTCTTAAAAGAAACTCTTTATAACATTCCTTCTAATGTTTTGCGAATAGCTAAAATAAAGTTCTGGCTATTTACTACATTTACATTTTCTAATGTTGTAATCAATGCTAAATCCTTTGTCATTGTTCCATTTTCAATCGTAGCAATGGTAGCTTCCTCTAACTTATCTGCAAATTTCTGTAATGCATCATTATTATCTAATTCTCCACGCTTTCTAAGAGCACCTGTCCATGCAAAAATTGTTGCAACAGAGTTTGTAGATGTCTCTTCACCCTTTAAATGCTTATAATAATGTCTTTGTACAGTACCATGAGCGGCCTCATATTCATAATTTCCTTCTGGAGATACCAATACAGAGGTCATCATTGCCAAAGAACCAAATGCAGAAGAAACCATATCACTCATAACGTCTCCATCATAGTTCTTACATGCCCAAATGTAACCACCTTCTGATTTCATAACACGAGCAACTGCATCATCAATCAATGTATAGAAGTAAGTAATTCCTGCTTTTTCAAATTTATCCGCATACTCTGCATCAAAAATATCTTGGAAAATGTCTTTGAATGTATGATCATATTTCTTAGAAATAGTATCTTTTGTAGCAAACCAAAGATCCTGTTTTGTATCTAATGCATAGTTAAAACAGCTCTTTGCAAAGCTTGTAATAGAAGAATCAAGGTTATGCATACCTTGTACAATACCTGCACCATTAAAATCATGAATTAATTCTCTTATTTCAGTTCCATCTTCACCAGTGAAAACAATTTCTGCTTTTCCAGCACCTGGAATCTTCATCTCACTACCCTTATATACATCACCATATGCATGTCTTGCAATAGTAATAGGTTTTTTCCAGTTCTTAACACATGGCTCAATTCCTTTTACTACAATTGGAGCACGGAAAACAGTTCCATCAAGAATAGCACGAATTGTACCATTTGGACTTTTCCACATTTCCTTTAATGTATACTCTTTCATTCTTGCAGCATTTGGTGTAATTGTCGCACATTTAACTGCAACACCATATTTCTTTGTTGCCTCTGCAGAATCAATTGTAACCTGATCATTGGTTGCATTACGATGTTCCAATCCTAAATCATAATACTCTGTGTTCAAATCAACAAAAGGAAGTAATAATTCATCCTTAATCATTTTCCACAAAATTCTGGTCATTTCGTCTCCATCCATCTCAACCAATGGTGTTGTCATCTTAATTTTTTCCATTTTCGTCCTCCTTGCTATGTTTAGAGTCCTACGAGTAAGATTGCATTTTACCTAGTAAGCATTTTTACTCTTATAAAAGCTCTTTTTCTATTTACCTGTATGATTTACTCAAAAACTATTATAACGGAAATATCAGTCAGAAACAAGGAAAATATCAAATTAACTAATTCTTCTATCGCTTTTTTGGAAGTTTTTACTATGAAATTTTAATTTTCTTTACCGTACTATACTTTCCATATACTCTAGTTCCATTTACAGTTTTATATGCCCGCACTTTAAAATAATAGGTTTTTCCTTTTTTTAAGTTTGGAATAGAAACCGATGTTTTTTTCTTTCCAACTTTACTATTATTTGAAAAGGTACTTTCCGTAGCGTATAACAAAATATATCCCGATGCATTGGACACCCCTTTCCAACTAGCTGATACATTATATTCTTTTGAAGAATCCGTGGAAGCTTTTTCTATCGTATTCTCTGTAACCTGTAATCCACTAACCTTGGCTACTTTTGTAACTGCAATCTCAATGTCACTGATCAGTTTGCTTAATGTCTTTTTCCCTACATGACCATCTGCTGCCAATCCTTTTTTCTTTTGATATTTCTTGACAATTGTACTATCTGCCTTACTATATTTTCCGTTTACTTTAATAGCATACCCTAATTTTTTTAGAGATGCTTCTACCCATTTTACATCATCCCCCTGCATAACTGAAGATTTATAATAAATGGTTCTGGTAGGAACCTTATATTTTCCTAATGGATTATATGTAGTCGTAGGTTTCGCATTGGGAATTTCTGTTGGTTTAGGAACCGTTGTTTCTGTAGGTGTTGACGTCACTGCCACTGATGTAGTTACCTGTGGTGTCGCAGTCGCTGCAGGTGTTGCTTTCGCCACTTCTTTTATTACTCGATAAGTAGTAATTGTACTCCAAGTAAGCTTATATATTTTAGAAACAGGGATACAACATCCTTCCGCTTCCGTTGTATAGGCTGGATCATCAAAATAAATGGTGTCTTTTACTATCTTTTTAGCTACAATATAATGCGTTCCGCCCCCATAATTTCCTCCAACAATCACGCCTTGCGGATATTTGGCAAGCAAATCTTTTATAAATTTCTGCTTCTCTGCCTGACTTTTGGAAGACAAAGAACCAGTTTCACTGGTCGCATCTACACCAAAATTTTTCGCAATCAAGGAATGATTGCAATAATTGCTTTTTCCATTTGCAACATATACATCAACAGGGTTTGCATCATATCCCATAGTTCTTAAAATCATGGCATAGGATGTAATATAACATAACGATGTAAGACTTTTCCCATTGTATGTCCATCCTTTCTGCGAATACCAATGTGATGCATTTTCCGCATAAATAGAGGCAGGTTTCTGTTTTTTTTCAACGGTAGGTGTCACTCCTGCCAAAACAACAGAGGCAAGCACTCCAGCAATTATCTTTTTTGTAAATCGTTTCATAATTTTATAAGCTCCTTTTTCATAAAAATCGCAATTTTTCTATATTAAAACACATAAATGGTTCTTTTTCATGGCAATTCATCGTTTATTTCTAAAATACAACATATAAAAATTTTACCATTCATATAAAAACTTGACAAGTAATTTAATTTTATTCCAGTTGCACATTGCACATTCTTTCGCTAAAATATAATTATATAATTTGATTGTTGCATTGGAGGGAACTATATGGGAACAGCATTTACAAATGAACTGACAACTCAATTCTTAGATTTTGTTAATACAGCCACTTCACCATATCATGTAGTGGATACATCAAAAAAAATATTGGAATTAGCTGGTTTTAAAGAACTTACTTTTGACAGCACATGGAACTTAGAGGCTGGCAAATCCTATTACACAGATTTATTCGGCACATCACTGTTTGCTTTTCGCTTACCTGAGGATTTTACAAATGAAAGCATTTTTCGAATTTGTGTATCGCATACGGATCACCCCGGATTTCGTATCAAACCTAATCCAGATTTATTTGATAAAGGCTACTGGAAACTTAATGTCGAGACTTACGGAGGATCCATTTTAAATACTTGGATGGACCGTCCATTATCCTTAGCGGGAAAAGTCACCTTAAAAAATCATGATTCTGTTTTCAAACCAATAACAAAAATTGTAGATTTTAAAAGACCACTTCTGACGATTCCTAATTTGGCTATTCACATGAATCGTTCTATAAATAAGGGGGTCGAGCTTAATAAACAAATTGATATGATGCCTCTTTTTTCTATGCATACAAATAAGAAAGATACAGATGCATTTAATTTTTTAGAATTTTTAGCCGAAGAACTCAAAACAGATAAAGATCAAATTCTAGACTATGATTTAAGTGTTTACAACTGCGAAAGCGGATGTCTCTTAGGAGCTAGAAAAGAATTTTACTCTTGTCCAAGATTGGATAATCTTACTTCGGTTTATGCCTCCTTACAAGCAATCACCATGACAGAAGATAATGACAAAGATATTATGTTATGTGGCTTTTTAGACAACGAAGAAATCGGAAGTCGAACTAAGCAAGGGGCAGATTCCTTAAGTATGCATAATCTATTGAAAAAAATATATACTGCCTTTATTCCTTCCGAGGAAACCTTTATCAATACCTTACATAAAAGTTATATGATTTCCGCAGATGTAGCCCATGCATTACATCCTAATCATCCAGAAAAAAATGATATTACTAATTTCTCCAAACTAAACGAGGGAATTGTCATAAAATGGAACAGCAATCAGCGTTACGCTACAGATACCGAAGCAATTGGTGTGATACAACAAATCTGTGAGACCTATGCAATTCCATACCAGAAATTTGCAAACCGTTCTGATATTCCAGGCGGTGGCACCCTTGGTAGTATTACATCCGCTTGGCTACCAATGAAAACAGTGGATATTGGAGTTCCTATTCTGGCTATGCATTCTGCCAGAGAGACTGGCGGTGTTCAAGACGAAATATCATTAATGCGATTATTGCATGCATACTTTAGTTGTGAATAAAATAATGTCCGTAATATCAAAAGCAGGTAAAGATTTCTCTCTACCTGCTTTTTTAATACGATTGTATTGTGAATTAATTATTCTTTTCACTTTCTCTCAATACAAAATCTCCCATCTCATTTCGCACATATACACTTCCTACTGGTGCATCTAATATTGGAAGAATCGTCTTATCATAGTTTGCAATATGATTCAGTGTAAATATACCAATGTTATTAGCATTTCCTAAATAGTCTGTTGTCTCATCTCCTGCCATAAACTTCCAACCTGAATCTGGATAATTAGGATTTGGTAGTTGGCGTTCTGCATATTGAATTGGTACACCATCCATACTGATACGATCTGTTACATAGCATCCTAATTCTTTACTTGCTAACTCTTTTTCTGGCTTGAAACCATTGAAATAATTTTTAGGTTTATACCATGCATATTTTGACCAAATATCATTATGTTCAGAGAAGAAAAGCTGTTCCAATGCATCCAAGATAGTCTTACACATATTCTTTACTTCTTCTTCATTTCCTGTATTTTCGTAAATAAAATAGCAGCCTCCACACACATAACTTAGCGCAAAATCCGTCCAATCCTTATAGGTTTTTAATGCCATTGTACTAAAATCTGCAATAATTTCCGTAGCAAGACGTTCGTCTATGTATTCACACAAATATGCCTCTCTTGCAATCTGAATACTTTCAGCTACATCCCAAGCAATAAAGCCTTTTGCACCGACAATTTCTTCAAAATTGTGAGCAAATTCCATCAATTCCTCAAAACGTTTTCTATTTTCCTCTTTTAATTCATCTATATTAAAAGTTGGTTTATTATTCCAGTAACTCCAAAAATCAAAGTATTTTCTACCGCAACCATAATGACGCACTTTTGCAAGATAATTAACTATCGTTTGCTTGTCCTTTCCACCTCTGGTTTTATGCTCCAAATGTTGCTTTAACTTCCCCATATTAGGATTATCTGTTGGTGCAAGTCCAACCGGTTTTGTTTTTGATAATATAGAATGTACAGCAGTTAAACAAATACTAAAATCGCCCCTGTTTAAAGGCTTTTTTTCGCCAAATTGTGCAAATTCAAATCTTGATTGTAACACCTGAATATCACGAATCACTTCATTCATTATTGTGCTCATTCTTTCGTCTCCTTTTTATTCAATCTCCCATCACACATGCGGGTCTTCTCTAGTATAATTATACATTCTTTATTTTTACCTTGCAAGATAATCCTTACATTTTTGCCAACAAAAACGTAGAAGTTCTATTTCACAACGATTTTTGGGGGTCCTACCTCTCTACAATTTATAGTAAAAAAAGTCGTACTACACCTTTCCATATATATAGCAGATCAAGTGCAAAAACATCTTCTTGGGTATAAATTGGACTTATTTTATAAGCGTCATCATTTAAAAAGTAATACACCTTCCCCACTTCCATGCCTTTTTTTGCAGGTGCGTCTATGTACTGAGGAGTAACAGAAACCACCTTTTGTGTCTCCTCTCCATTTACCAACATCTCATCTTCGTATGGTTCAAATGTAACCGCTACCGATTTATTCTTTCCAGAATGAACACGCAACATAGGTGGTTGAACCGAACAAGAAAAAACCGTTTCTTGTCTATATGCATCACATCCATAGTTCATAAGTATTGTAGTATCCGCCCATTTATAGCTCTTATTGGGCGGCCATCCAGATGCCAATACAGCAGAGGTAAGCCTTCGATCCTCCTTCTTAACCGCACCAACAAAACAGTATCCTGCATTTCCTGTAAAACCAGTCTTAATTCCCATCGCCCCTGCATACATAGACAAAAATGCATCTTTATTATGCACCGCACAGCTACGACCTTTACTTATTTCTGAAAATTGATGACTAGAAGTATTTGTAATTGCTACAAATGTTTCATTTTTTATTGCATACGCACCCATTTTGCATAAATCCTCTGCTGTGGAATAATGCTCTTTGGAATCCAATCCATTAGGTGTAACAAAATGTGTATTATAACATTGTAATTCTTGTGCCTTTTGATTCATTAGTTCTGCAAAACCTTCCACACTCTTTCCTACATGTTCTGCTAAGGCGACTGCAACATCATTGCAACTTTCCAGCATAAGTGCATACAATAAATCTTTTACATAATATTTTTCCCCTGCAATTACATTTAATTTTACCTTTGGCTGTTTTGCTGCGTTCGCAGAAATCAAAACAACATCATCCAGATTTGCATTCTCCAAAACAACCAAACAGGTCATTATTTTAGTGGTACTGGCCATGGGAACTCTCTTTGTTCCATTTTTCTGATATAAAATACGCCCATTATCTGCATCCATAAGTGCAGCAGAACGGGCGTATAATTGTAAATTTTTTGTACTTTTCTCTTTTCCCTGCTTTTCGTATAAAGAAACTGCATTATATACCATATCTTGTTTTTCTGTATGGTTCTGCCTATATAATTTCACTAACCCGACTTGATCCATAAAAAACAATACAATAGAAATCGGAATAAGCAATAGCAATAAGGCATATTTTGCATATTGTTTTGACCTCTTCATAGAAAATAAACCTCTTGTTTTTTATTAATATATACACAAGTCTACTTTTTATGAATCACTTTTCTTTTGAGTTTTTTGCTGCGTCTCTTTTGTTTTATCTTTTGTAACCGCTTTTTCATCGTTTTTCATTGCTTCACTAAAAATAATATAATAATAAATTCCAGGTTTTGTAAAAAATCCATCCTTTGTATCTACCAAATACTCGACAATCTGTACCTGCTTTTTAGATAAATCATTACTATACTTAATTTCATGAATATCCTCTAACGAAATTGTTTTATTATTCAACAACGCATCTACATATTTTATTTTATGATTTTTGTCTCCCGAATTATATGCTGTCACAATCTCCTCAAATGCATTCTCTAAGTTTTTATTCAATTTTGCATCTTTTGTTGGAATAGATACATCGGATACATTCATTGTACTGCGTAATATAATTTTACGACTGGAGCATTCGGTTCCCTGAAAAGAATAAAACTTCTGAAAGAATATAACAAAACACAAAACTGCCAGCAAGGTAGTTATAATTCCAATTGCTCTCCAACAAAAGGGAAGCATCTTTTTCCTAAATCTTCGTTTTCTGTTATCAATTGCAATCAACACTCCCGTAAAAAGGAGGAAGAAAAGACCTATCGCTAATAATATGTAAATAGTCATATCTTTCTCTCCTTTCCTTTACGGGTTGCCACTCTGTGCTTTTTCCTGTGCAACTCTTTCCTGATCTTTCTTTACACGTTTTTCACGAGCAGCTTCTTCAGCCTGTTCTTGTTGTTCCTGTGCAATACGGTCTGCCTCATTTTTAGCTGCAAGTTTTTCAATTCTCTCTTTCTCCGAATTATATAATGCTAACAATTCATCATACTCACTATAATCCACACATTGAGATAAATATTTCGATGCTTGATTGAGCATTGTGTAGGTATACTCTGTCACTTCCTCCGTTGTCTCCTGCACAACTTTTATTGCATTTTTAAAACGCTCAATCGCTAATGTTTTCTTTCGATTCTTTTCCGCTTTTTCAGCCTCTTTCTTTGCTTTTTCCTTTTCCTCTGCCTGCTTTCTTGCCTGCTCAATCTCATATGCTGCCATTGCATCTTTCCAATTTTTTAGTTCCTTTTGTAGCGCATCATATTTATCTGCCACTCTTGTACTTAAAGCTACCTGTACATCTGTATTGGTAATTCCCGCAACGGCATTTAATGCCTTCTTATATTTCTTTTCTACTTCGTAGCAATCCTCAACCTTGACAATATCAAAGGCTTCAAATGCAACTACAATATCTTCTGCTCTTTTTTCGGCTTTCTTTTCTTCTCTTTGTTGTTCTAGCAAAGAACGCTTACTTTCTCCATATGCGGAAAAATAATCCTGTTTTCCTGTATTTACATTTGTTGGAGAACCGTCTCCACTAATATACTTTTTCTGTATTGTATCAGGTTTAATAAAATCTTCCTTATCTATGCCTTGATGAATCTGATTCATATAGTCCTGCCAGATTCTACCTGCGTATGTAGCACCATACATTCCAGAAATAGACTTATTATCATCTCTTCCAACCCAGACCGCAGTTGTATAATGTGTTGTATATCCACAGAACCATCCATCCTTACTATTATTGGTAGTTCCTGTTTTTCCTGCCGAAATCTGTCCATCTAACGCACAATTATGTCCTGTTCCATAAGGAAGTTCCATAGTTCCTTTTAAACAATTGGTTGTAAGCCATGCCGTATCTTCCAGATAAACCTGATGTGATGTTTTTGTATCTGTATAAACAATACCTTCACCCTGCTGCGTAATCTTTCGGATACAAGTTCGCTCAATATAGGTTCCACCAGATGCCAACGTACTATATCCTTTTGCCATATCTACAACACGCACACCATTTGTAAATCCTCCCAGTGCAATTGATAAGTTATTATTATCAACATAGCTGATCGAATTAAATTGTAAACTATCTAAATATGCCAATCCTGTATCTACACCAATGCCATACAATGTCTGGTAAGCGATTGTATTAATGGAACGTGCAATTGCCTCTCGCATACTAACATTTCCACGATAAGACCCCCCTGCATTTTTAGGACCATTGGCAATCGGATGATCCGACATTATCTTAGAAGGATAGTACTCTCCTGTTTCAAAGGCTGGTGCATAGTCCAACAACGGTTTAATGGTACTTCCTGGCTGACGTTTTGCCAGATATGCTCGATTATACTGATCTTTTTTACCACGACCACCTACAATCGCTGTAACATAACCCGTTTCATTATCTACACATACAGCAGCCCCTTGTACCGCATACCTGCCGTCGGACTGTTTTTCTGTAAACCCTGACAATGTACTGTCCAAAGATTTTTGCAGTTTTCTCTGCTGCTTATTATTTAGCGAAGTATAAATATCATATCCGCCGCCTCGGACCTTTTCTGACATCTCACTATATTTTTCAGAGTATCGCTCTCTATAGCTATTATAATCTTCTTTATCTTTAAATGTATATTGAAACACAAAACCATCCTGCTCCATCAACGTTATCACAGCACTATAAATGGCATAACTTGTCTGGTAGGTTTCACTCAACGCCTCCGTTCGTTTTTCTACGACCAAAAGAGGATCTGCCTTCGCTTCCTTCATTTCTGCATTGGTAATTACACCATTTTTATACATTTTGTTTAGTACACTATTTCGTTTTTTAATCGCCAAATCATAATTCGCCACCGGATTATATCTACTTGGACTATTTGACATACCCACAATCATTGCTGCTTCTGAAATAGTTACATCGGAAGCTGATTTTCCAAAGTAATACTGACATGCCGCTTCCACTCCATAGCACTGATTTCCATAAAAATTGGAATTTACATAAAACTCCATAATCTGTGCCTTCGTAAATTTCTTTTCCATATCCATGGCTAACAAAATTTCAGCACATTTTCTAACATATGTCTGCTCAGAAGTAAGTAATGTATTTTTTACCACCTGTTGTGTTATGGTACTTCCTCCCTGTGTGATTTCTCCACTGTTCTTTACCAATGCAGCCCCAGCTCTTGCAATCGCAGTTAGGTCCACTCCTACATGTTCTTTAAAATTTTTATCCTCTACGGCAATATATCCCTCCTGAATATATCGGGATACACTGTTGATTTCCACATATTCATAATCCGCTGAAGTAATTTCAGCTAAAAGTTTTCCTTTGTCATCATACACTCTTGTATTGTTTAGGTTAGAAAACGTTTCCTTTGATAAGTTCGCAATACGATCGTACTCTGTCTGTCGAATATTGGTATAAAGGGTGTGGTACTTAGAAAAAAGTATAAAACCAGCCACAATTCCAACCACCAATATAACAGTGAGCATATGTAAACAAAATTTTCCTGTTCGATAAAATCCTGTCAAAAGGCAACGTATCACATTCCACAAGGATGAAACAGATTTGGATAACACCTGTTTCATTTGTTTTTCCCGCCCTGCACTGTTTTTCTTTTTTGTTTGAACAGGAGTATGGTCTGTTTTTTGCTTCACAGATGCTACTGCTTCTGAACTCGGTTCTTCTTTTTTCTCTTCATGTTTGGGTGGCTCACTTTGGATAGGCTTTTCTTTCTCCTCTTGAACCTCATCCTGTGTTTCTTGTTTTTCTGCTGTAAACCTTAATTGTTCAAATTCTCCATTTTTTTTAGAATCCTGTATATATTCAGATAATTCTAATGCCTCTTTCACATGATTTGGGGGTTCTAGTATAACGGGAATATTTGCCAAATCATCCTGTTCGAAAGTCGAACCTTTCTCATATTCTTTTTTTGAATCCAAATTATCCCTCTCCCCTCATGTAATGCCTATATTGCTAATTCTCTCAAAACTTTTATAGCACCTTTTTTAATGATACATTTATAATGTTCCTTACAATATTGAATATAACTCTGCTCTTTTGTAACAAGCTCTGAAAATTCTGTTGCACATGCACAATATTGTTCTAAATCTTTCATAGAAAGACGACCCTTTTCAATTGTCAGATAATACACATTCTCCTCTACATTCTTATATAACTGACTCTTAATAGAAACGTCTTCTGGAATTGTCATAGAAAATTGCTCTGCCATTTCCATATCCATGAACTTGTATACTCGGAAAAATACTTTTTTATTCTTTTTCTTAGCAGATTTCTTTTTGTCCTTCTGTTCCGTCTTTTCCTCTTTTTCCTGTCTGCAAATATCCTCTATCATATCATCTAAAGTATCTGGCTTTAATTCCTCTAATGCGGACTTGATATTCCCCAACATACTCTTTAATGACATATCATTCTTTTCAGAAAAGGTAAGTGCTAAACGATTATCTGGCAAAGGCATTACCTGCATCGCAACACTCTCACTGGATGCCTCGTATCCTACTTCTTCCTGTGCCTGACGAACAATATCCTCTAAAAAGTTTTTCGTTTTATCTTTATCTGTAAAAAAATCCTCAAATTCTAATCCACGCTCTTCCATATCTTCCTGTGACAAGATACAACGTACTGTATTTTCATCTAATCTTCGAAATTGCATTATATCATCCTCCATTATTTAGCTCATTGTAAAAACAACAACCTACTCTGTTATTATAGTCATTATTTGCGGCAGTAGCAAGGAATAAAATATTTTTTTATGAATAAAGATAATAATGGTTTCCTCTTAAAACATATGTTATACTGGTAAGCGTAGTTATAAATTGATATTTAAAAGCTATGAAAGGAGTTTTATTATGTCTCAATGGAAGGAAATTACACCTGAAGAAATCACAAAGAACCCATTTCGTTTAATCGGTAAGGACTGGGCTCTTGTAACAGCAGGTAATCAGGAAAAGGTAAATACCATGACCATTTCATGGGGTGGCGTTGGAATCATGTGGGGAAAACCCGTTGCATATGTATTCATTCGTCCTCAACGATATACAAAGCAATTTATTGATGCACAGGAAGAACTGTCTCTTAGTTTTTACGATGAAAACTATCGAGAAATGCTTTCCTTTATGGGAAGTAAATCTGGAAGAGATTTAGACAAAATTAAAGAAATGGGATTAACACTTAATTTTGAGAAAAACGTTCCTTATTTTGAAGAAGCAAATATGGTTCTTTCTCTCCGCAAACTATATAAACAGGATTTAACAAAAGAAAGCTTTCTAGACACTTCCTGTGATACAAAATGGTATCCTGACAAAGATTACCACACTATGTATGTATGTGAAATTACAAATGTAAAAATTGCTGAATAAACATATTGTTTTAAATGCTAGCAGGGCTAACGATTGTTCTTAGCCCTGCTTTTTTGCATTACTATTTCTTCTATATACTATTCCACGCAATGCTTCTTTCTATTGTAGCTATAAACTCGTTGCGACAACACTTCTTCACTCATAACTTGAGTCCTATTTACCTCCTGAACCATAGCTTCTAATTCTTCTGTTTTGAAATCTTTTTTAGGCAATATCAAAAACTCATGAATACTGGATGGTAACAAATACAAATCAGACTGAAAGCTTTCTGCAATTTTTCTTAAAACATCTGGATATAAAATAACTGCCGCCCCGTTTACTCCAATCTTATTGGTAAGTACATAAATAGAAAAAGGCCCTTCCATATCTGCATTATCCGTCTCACGTATCTTCTGTAATGTATGCTCCATATCTCCAAATTCACCTATATTTGGATATTGTGTCAATACATCCGCAAGGTTGCTCAATTTAGCAGGAAACATGTTTTGCGTATTTATTTTGGCAATATCATACAGCTCTTTTGCCGTCATCTCCCATTTTTCACATAAATGAGAATTAATACAAAACGATTGTATTCCAGAAGCCTGTTCCTCCACAAGGAAATAAAAAACGATTGCCAAATCGTGGTATCTTACATAAGGTACCTTGCTTAAAAAACTACTGTTTTTTTCATAATTTACTAAACGATAATATATTTTCGACATACATTGTGAAAAATCGGTTGACTGCAATTTTAGTGCAGGCTCCTGCTTTGTTGCCTCTGCATATGCCACTAGCATATCTTCAACCACTTCTTCTATGCTGGCACCTTCGCAATACTGTTCATAATAATACTCTAAATACAAATTAGGCGAAATATAGCTCCCCTCTTTTTGTATCAATATCGTGTCCAGTTGCACGTCATTATTTTTTAATGTAGTTGAAATCACAACTTTGTGAGAAGAATCGAACTGTTTCTCCAATTCTGTTTTAATTTTTGATGTAAAAGAATTATAATCCATATAAAATTTCAATCCCAAAACTGTTGCCTATGAAATGTTGTAATTTGGAAAATGCAGAAGAACCTCTGCGTATATGAAATAAGAATATGCCTTATTATAACAAAAGAAAGAAAACTTTTCAAGGAAAAGTTTCTTTCTTTTTATGTATTCTATTATACAGTGCTTGTCTTTTAACCTTGTACCGTTTCAGTTTCTTCCTGTTGAAACATATTATGTATCTTCTCTGCATCCGTATTTTTCAAAAGCGAATCCGCATCTTCTTTGGAAACTGGTACACTATACAAATAACCCTGCACAATATTACATTGTGCCTTCTTTAAAAAGGATGCCTGCTCTGTACTCTCTACACCTTCTGCTATAACATCCAGATTAAAGTTTCTTGCAAGGGTAATAATAGCAGAAACAATTGCTTTATCACTCTTATCTTCAATAATAGTCTCCATAAAGCTTTTATCAATCTTGATATTGCTTACTGGTAAATATTTCAAATAATTCATAGATGAATAACCAGTTCCAAAATCGTCTAAAGAAATTTTTATGCCGATTTCTTTTAATCGTTGGATCATATCAATCGAATAGGTAATATCATCCAATGCAATGCTCTCTGTAATCTCAAGTTCCAAATCCTCTGGATGAATACCTGCTTCTTTAATAGCTGCCTCTACCGTTTCAACCAAATCAGAATCTTTAAATTGTCTGGAAGATAAATTAACAGCAATGGTTAAATCTTTAAATCCCATATCCTGCCACTCTTTCAACTGACGGCACGCCTGAAATAATACCCAACTACCAATACTAGAAATCATACCCGTATCTTCAGCCAATGGAATGAATTTGTCCGCAGTAATAATTCCCTTTTCAGGATGATTCCAACGAACCAATGCTTCAAAGCCAACAATACGATCTGAATCCAAATCTACCTGTGCCTGATAATATAACTCAAATTGACCATTTGCAATCGCCGTATGTAATTCAGACTGGGTTTCCATTTTCGTAACAATGTGTGTATCCAAAGATGGCTCATAAAAACTAACTGTATTTTTTCCAAGCCCTTTTGCATGATATAATGCTACATCTACATTTTTCAATAAGTTCTGTGCACTGTCACTGTCCTTTGGTGCAACAGCTACCCCTACACTACAAGTAATAAAAAATTCTTTTAAAGACAAAATAAACGGCTGTGAAAATATCTTTTGAATATTTTGTATTTTATTTTCATATTCCCACATGTTTATTACGTTTTCCGATAAAATAATAAATTCGTCTCCACCAAATCTGGCAAGGTAATCATTTTTATCAATCACCTGTTTTAAACGCTCGGCACAGTCAATCAAAAGTTCATCCCCGTAAGAATGTCCTAATGTATCATTTATTTCCTTAAAATTGTCTAAGTCGATATACATAACTGGCAGGATATGCCCCTTTTTCAAGGTAGACAAAGTATATTCCAAATATTCTGTAAAAGCTGCACGGTTAGGAAGTTCCGTCAAATAATCTACATATGCAAGCTTTTTATTTCTTTCTTCACTCACTTTTAATTCTTCATATTTAATATCTAGTTTTTCATTCGCTGCCTGTAATTGTTTATAGGCTTCTTCTAACTCTTTGTAATTCTCCTCAAGCTGCTTTTTCTCCTCATACACAGCACGCTCTGCAAGTGATTTCTTCCAGCTAGTAACAAGAACACAAACTAACACGATAATTAATACTATTCCAAATAAAAACACCCAATCATTAATACTGCCGGAAAAAATACCCATTATGCCTAACACTCCTATCCCTCTTTTCTACTATTTTTGTTTCTGCTCGCATTTCCCCAAATAAGCAGATTTCTTTCAATTATCCATTATCCATACAAAATACTTAAAAATCGTACATTTGTTTTATATCTAATACAAGTTTATGTCTTATTTGTGTTAAAAATAAGACATTACTCACTTTATTTACACAAACAACATGCCAAAGTTCCGTCAAAAAACGGAACCTCGGCAACTGTCACAATAATTGAAAACTACATAAAACATAGTTTCACATTTTACTAATTTCTATGCTTCACTTACTTGCCCCTTATCCTTAAAGACAATCTTTAAAAGGATTGGTGCAATGATAGTTGTAGCAACTACCATAAGAACAATTGGTCCTTGCAAAGCTGATGGCATCAATGCAGAGCCACCTTTATCCATGACAACCAGTGCAACTTCACCTCGCGAAACCATTCCCGCACCAATTTGTAAGCACTCTTTATTACTGTATTTAAAGAGCTTTGCGCCTAAACCACATCCAATTATCTTTGCGATAGTAGCAATCACTATAATCAGCAAAGTAAATATAATAACTTGTGAGGACATTTTAGGCAATGTAACTTTGATACCAATACTTGCAAAAAAGATTGGAGATAACATCATATAAGATAATGTACTAAATCGCTTCTCAATATACTCTTTTCTCTGTGTTTGCGAAATAACAAGTCCTGCTAAATAAGCTCCTGTAATGTCTGCAACACCGAAATATACCTCTGCCACATATGACATAAGTAAACAAAATACGAATGCAACAATAACAAAACGTCTGCGATCTTTATCTGCATGCTCCGTCCAAACTTTAAATATGCGGTAAAATACATAACCTGCAATACCTGCAAGCACAAAGAATGCAACAATCTTGAATAAAACTACACCAATTGCGGCATCACTTTCTGGATCTCCTACACTGGTAATAATTGTAAGTGCAATAATACCTAAAATATCATCAATAATTGCGGCACCCATAATCGCATTTCCAGCCGCACAATTTAGTTTTCCTAATTCCTTTAAAGTTTCTACCGTTATACTAACTGACGTAGCAGTCAAAATAACTCCAATAAAAATATTTTGATAGAACAAGGAAGAAGTAGCATCTGACGGAATCAATTTTCCGTTAAATATATAAGAAAGTAAAAAACCTCCTCCTAAAGGAACAAGAACACCTAACACAGCAATGACAAAAGCCGCTGCTCCGCACTTCTTCAATCCAACTATGTCGGTTTCTAATCCAGCAGAAAACATCAATACAATAACTCCGATTTTGGCGCATTCTGTAATAAAATCTGTTTGGGATAAAATGCCAAAGCAGGCAGGACCTAAAATCAGTCCCGCCAACAATGCTCCCACTACCTGTGGCATTTGAAAACGTTTTGTCAATAACCCTAACGCTTTTGTCCCAAGTAGAATCAGTGCCAAATCTAATAAATACCCAATATCTTCCATAGTATACACCTCTCTTGAACAACGCTTCTTAATTTAATTGATTTTCAATTACCTTTAAAGCCTCTTCAATCGCAGAATCAATTCCTGCCGCATCTTTTCCCCCAGCTTGTGCCATATTTGGACGTCCACCGCCACCACCACCTACAAGTGATGCAATCTGTTTAATTAAATTACCTGCATGTGCACCTTTCTTCACAGCGCTGTCTGTTGCCATAGCAACAAGGCTTACTTTTCCATCTAAGCAAGATGCCAGTACAACCACACCATCTGTAATCTTAGATTTCAAATCGTCTCCCAAGGTACGCAATCCATTCATATCAACATCTGCAACCCTTGTAGCTAATACTTTAACACCTTTTATCTCTTGCACCTGATTCATAACATCACCAAGTGCATCTTTTGCTACTTTGTCTTTTAACTTTTGATTTTCTGATTGTAATGCCTTAATTTCTTCCTGCATAGTTTCAATCTTCTTCACAAGATTTTGCACATCTGTCTTTGCTACTTTAGATGCATCAAACAATGTGCTTTCCATTTCCTTGTAATAATCAAATACTGCCTGTCCAGTCAATGCTTCAATACGTCGAACACCTGCCGCAATACCACTTTCTGATACAATTTTAAAAGTTGCAATATTGCTTGTATTCGCAACGTGTGTACCACCACAAAGTTCTGTACTAAAGTCTCCCATTTTGACAACACGTACCTGATCACCATATTTTTCATCAAACAATGCCATTGCGCCTGTCTTCTTTGCCTCTTCCAAAGTCATAATCTGTGTCTCTACAGGAAGTGCATTTGCAATCTGCTCATTCACAAGCTTCTCTACCTGTTCCAATTCTTCTTGTGTCAATGCAGAATAATGGTTAAAGTCAAAACGTAAACGTTCTGCATCAACAAGGGAACCTGCCTGATGAACATGGGTACCAACAATTTCTCTAAGTGCTTTTTGTAACAAATGTGTCGCACTATGATTTTTAGCTGTCGCCATGCGGTTTTCCTTGTCAACTTCCAACGTAACTGTATCGCCTACTTTGAACATTCCTTTTGTAACAACACCTACATGTCCAACTTTTCCGCCCTGAAGTTTTATTGTATCTTTTACTTCAAAAACACTGTCACCAGTTTTTATAAAACCAACGTCTGCCTGCTGACCACCCATTGTTGCATAAAATGGTGTCTCTTCTACCAAAATAGTTCCCTCTGCACCATCTGTCAATGCCTGTACCAGCTCTTTATCTGTTGTCAAAACAGTAATCTTAGAAGTAGCTGTCAAGTCATGATAGCCAACAAATTTTGTTGTAATCGCTGGATCAATAGACTGGTATACTGTTTCATCTGCACCCATATAATTTGTCACTTTTCTAGCGTCTCTGGCTGCTTGTCTCTGTTTTTCCATCTCTGCATGGAAACCATCCTCATCCACAGTGATACCCTTTTCTTCTAAAATTTCCTTTGTCAAATCAAGTGGGAAACCATAGGTATCATACAAGGTAAATGCATTTTTTCCAGAAAGACTCTTTTCGCCTTTCTTTTCCATCTCCTCTTCCATCTCTGCTAAAATCGTCAATCCCTGATCAATGGTCTTGTTAAATTTATTTTCTTCCTCTGTCAAAACATTAAAAATCATATCCTTCATTTCTTCCAATTCTGGATAACCGTCTTTTGACAGTTCTATTACTGTATTACTTAATTTTGCAAGGAATTTTCCTTCAATATTTAATATACGACCATGACGCGCTGCTCTACGAACCAGACGACGCAATACATATCCTCGACCTTCATTGGATGGCATAATACCATCAGAAATCATGAATGTTGCAGAACGAATATGGTCTGTAATAACACGAATGGAAACATCCTTATTGGCATCTTTTAAATATTCTGTTTTTGCCAGTTTACAGACTTCATCCAATAACGCCTTGATTGTGTCAGTAGCAAAAATTGAATCTACATCCTGTACTACAACTGCAAGACGTTCCAATCCCATACCAGTATCAATATTTTTATGCTCTAATTCTGTATAGTTGCCTTTTCCGTCATTTTCAAACTGTGTAAATACATTGTTCCAAATTTCCATATAACGGTCACATTCGCATCCTACCGTACAACCAGGTTCTCCACAACCATACTGTTCTCCACGATCATAGTAGATTTCTGAACAAGGACCACAAGGACCTGCACCATGCTCCCAGAAGTTATCTTCTTTTCCAAAACGGAATATTTTTTCTGCTGGTACTCCAATCTTCTTATTCCAAATATCGAAAGCTTCATCATCCGTCTCATATACAGATGGATACAAACGATTCTTATCCAATCCAATTACTTCTGTTAAAAACTCCCAAGACCATTCAATTGCTTCTTCTTTAAAATAATCTCCAAAAGAGAAATTACCAAGCATTTCAAAAAATGTACCATGGCGAGCTGTCTTTCCTACATTTTCAATATCACCTGTACGAATACACTTCTGACAAGTTGCCACTCTTGTTCTTGGCGGAATCTCCTGCCCTGTAAAATATGGTTTTAAAGGTGCCATACCTGCATTTATCAATAATAAACTATTATCATTATGAGGAACCAAAGAAAAGCTCTTCATCACTAAATGTCCTTTAGATGCAAAGAAATCCAAATACATCTTTCTTAATTCATTTACACCGTATTTTTTCACGTTTTCTGCCTCCTATACGTCCTATTTTTCACATAAACATTCCACTCTATTATAAGTTCATTCACTCTGTTTGTCAATCAAGGAACATGAATATCACATTTATAAAATCATGATAATCAAATAAATGAAAACAAGGAAGATGCCAGCAATATCACATCTTCCCTGCACTACTTTTTTAAACTTCTTTTTTCTTTTTGCTTTTGTCAGCCCATGTTTTTCCTACAAAAACACCTGCAATTACAACTAAGATGTAAATAAGGTATTTTACAATGTAGAAAGCTGTCATAGTTAAAAGTGTCTGAATCCCCATAGAACCCCTCCTATCTTCTATTTGCCAGTTCTTTCACAATATCACTCCAAGTAACATCGCACTCTGCCATAAGAACCATCATATGATATAAAAAATCACTGATTTCATATTTTAATTCCTCTGAATCAGGATTCTTTGCTGCTATTACCATTTCTGTAGCCTCTTCACCACATTTTTTCAAAATCTTATCAATGCCGTTATCGAACAGATAATTTGTATAGGAACCTTCCTTTGGATGTTTCTTTCTGTCAATAATTGTTTTATAAATATCATCCAATACGGTAAACGGATTCGTATCCACATATTCCCTTTTCATAATTGTTGTAAAGAAACAACTACGATTTCCTGTATGACACGCAGCACCAATCTGGTGTACCTTTGCCAGCAAAGTATCATTGTCACAATCAATCGTCAGTGATTTTACAAATTGATAATGACCGGAAGTATCTCCTTTGCACCACAATTCATCCCGACTTCTGCTCCAGTAAGTCATACGACCGGTTTTAATGGTATGATTGAAGGCTTCTTCATTCATATATGCCACCATCAATACTTCTCCAGTCTTGTAATCCTGTACTACAACTGGTATCATTCCATCACTGTTTAATTTAAAGTCAGAGAAATCTAACATACTCTCGTATGTCTCTACATCAATTCCCTGCTCCTTTAAAGCGCACTTTGCACTCATCAAAATCTTATGTTCAAAATGATTCGTTGCCACACCAAGTACATGTTCCATGTTCATCAATTCTGCCAGATCATTTCGAACCAAACTATCACGAACAATAAAAGTCATATCCGAATCACTTATATTATTCTTCAATTTGTTTGAAACTACAATATGTTTCAATACAACTCCATAAATTCCCAGTTTTTTCAATCGAGAAAGAACGGAAGTATTTTTAAATTCGCCCTTTGCATCAACCTCTGCAAAAACCTTACCTGTTCCAAATCGCTGAGTAGCTTCTTTTATAGCCTTTTCATTGTCAATTAATTCTTCGCGCACAACCACTCTGGATGCTCCACTATATAAAGCTTTCTTTACATCTTCAAAGTGATTTACATACAATCCCAATATAATAGGAATGTCAATATTATGTGCAACTTCTTTTGCCACCGTTAAAAAAGCTTGTCTGGTAAAATCATCCTTGTCAAAATTATATAAATATAACTGATCTGCCCCCTCGTTGTTATATTTCTCTGCCAAACGGATAATACTCCCTTTTGCTTCATTTTCTGCATTAATATAAGCGATTAATTTCTTTCCTGCCATGTTATCCCCCTCCTTATCTTATAAAGTACCTTTTGTAGAAAGCACACCTTTTACACGGCTGTCATACTGTGTTGCTTCATCCAGTGCTTTTGCAAAAGCCTTAAATGTTCCCTCTGCAATATGATGATTATTGCTTCCATCCAATTGCTTTAAATTCAAATTCATCTCTGCACCATAAGATACTGCATAGAAAAATTCCTTTACCATCTCTGTGTCAAAGCTTCCAATTCGATCTGTAGTAAATCTGACATCATATACAAAATATGGTCTACCAGATAAATCAATTGCACACAAAATCAAGGTTTCATCCATTGGCAACATAAAAGAACCATATCGTTTAATGCCTGCCTTATCCTGCAATGCGATTTTAATTGCCTTTCCGAGTACAATTCCCACATCTTCTATCGTATGATGGCAATCTACCTCCAAATCACCCTTTACTTTTAACTTTAAATCAAAAAAACCATGACGGGCAAAGCTGTTTAACATATGGTCAAAAAAACCAATGCCAGTCTGTATATCACTCTGTCCACTGCCATCTAAATTTAACTCTAAATGAATATCCGTTTCTTTTGTTGTTCTATCTAATTTTGCGTATCGTTCGCTCATTTACTTCCTCCTACTTCTCATAAGTTTACATAAACTTACAAGTCTCTCCTTTCATTATAACCAATTTCACAATAAATGAAAAGAGTTTTCTTCCTTATGATAATCTATTTTTAAAATCATCATATGTAAAACTTCGTATTAATTTCAACGTTCCATCCTTTTTCAGCAAGTAAATTGCAGGCAATGGCATTCCGTTAAATGTATTATTTTTCACCATCGTATAGATTGCCATATCACAAAACACAATACGCTCTCCTTCTTGAAGAGGTTTTGCAAAACTGTAATCTCCAATCACATCTCCTGCCAGACAAGTTGGTCCTCCTAAACGATAGCAATTGGAGGTATTCTTATCTTTCGCTGGTTGGCAAAGTATATTTTCCTGCAAAATATCCGGGTAATATGGCATTTCCAGCACATCTGGCATATGACAGGCAGCAGAGGTATCCAAAATAGCAATTTTCTTTTGATTTTCAACAATCTCCAAAATTTCAGACACTAAAAAACCTGCATTTAATGCAACTGCCTCCCCTGGCTCTAAATACACTTGTAAGCCATATTTATCCTTAAATAATGCAATGCTTTTTTCCAACAGTTCCATTTTGTAGCCTTTTTTGGTAATGTGATGTCCTCCGCCAAAATTAATCCACTGCATCTGTTTTAAAATATCCCCAAATTTTTCATCCACAATTTGAACGGTTCTCCATAATACATCCGCATCCTGCTCACACATCGTATGAAAATGTAAACCCGAAATTCCAGACAAATCCATATGTTGTAAGTTTGCAAGCGTCGTTCCTAGTCTCGAACCTGGAATACAAGGATTATACAAATCCGTCTCTACCTCTGCATATTCTGGATTAATCCTTATGCCATACGAAATTTTTCTTTTCGACTGCTTTATTTGATCTCTCCACTTCTCCCACTGTTTTGGAGAATTAAACACAATATGGTCGCTTATCGCAAGTAACTGCTGCATATCTTTTACTTTAAATGCAGGTGCGTACACATGCACCTCCCGATTTCCCATATACTCTTTTCCAAGCTTTGCTTCATAAAGTCCACTGGCAGTTGTTCCGTCCAAATATTCTCCAATCAACGGGTAAAGACTATACATAGAAAATGCTTTTTGCGCTAACAAAATCTTAGCACCAGTCCTTTTTCTAACTCCATCTAGTATTTGTAAATTTGCAAGCAAACATGCTTCGTCTACTACATAAGCAGGAGTTTCCACTTTATCAACAAATAAACTCGTATCGTACATTTTAACATCCTTTCAAAAAAGGCGTTGCAAAAATCAACTGCAACACCTTTTAAACATTCCCTTAAAACAACTTTGACTACTCAACCAAATCTGGTGTATAACTTTCTTTCCATGGAAGTCCAAATTTATTTAATGCATCCATAAATGGATCTGGATCAAACTCTTCAATATTGTATACACCCGGTTTATTCCATTTTCCTGTCATTAACATCATCGCACCAATCATAGCAGGAACTCCTGTTGTATAAGATACGGCCTGTGAACCAACTTCTTTATAACATTCCTGATGGTCGCATACATTATACAAGTAATATGTCTTATCTTTTCCATCTTTCTTTCCCTGAAAAATACAACCAATATTAGTCTTTCCAACTGTTCTTGGACCCAGGCTTGCAGGATCTGGTAATACTGCTTTTAAAAATTGTAATGGCACAATCTGTTTTCCTTCAAATTCAATTGGTTCAATTGATGTCATTCCCACATTCTCAAGACATTTTAAATGTGTCAAATAACTCTGTCCAAACGTCATAAAGAAACGGATTCTTTTAATACCAGGTATATTTATTCCTAATGATTCTAATTCTTCATGATGCAACAGATACATGTCTTTCTCTCCAACTTCTGGAAAATTATATACACGTTTTATTTCCATCGGTTTTGTTTCTACCCAATGGCCATCTTCCCAGTAACTTCCATTTGCGCTTACCTCACGAATATTAATTTCAGGATTAAAGTTGGTGGCAAATGGATAACCATGATCCCCAGCATTACAATCTAAAATATCAATATAATTAATCTCATCAAATTCGTGCTTCAATGCGTATGCAGAAAATACACCAGTTACTCCTGGATCAAATCCACTCCCTAACAAGGCAGTAATACCAGCCTTTTCAAATTTTTCACGATATGCCCACTGCCATTTATATTCAAACTTAGCAGTATCAAGTGGCTCATAATTTGCAGTATCAACATAGTTTGTCTTTGTTTCCAGACAGGCATCCATAATTGTCAAATCCTGATATGGCAAAGCCAGATTTAATACAACATCCGGTTTTTCTTTGTTTATCAAAGCAACCAATTCACTTACGTTATCTGCATCAACCTGTGCAGTTGTAATCTTAGTCTTTCCACCGTCCAATTTTTCCTTTAATGCATCACACTTTGCCTTTGTTCTACTTGCAATACAAATTTCTTCAAATACCTCAGAATTTTGACAACATTTGTGAACAGCAACACTGGCAACTCCACCAGCTCCAATAATAAGTGCTTTTCCCATTAATTTATCCTCCTATTCTTTAACTAAAATAAAGTAATATTTCTCTCACCAGTTTACATGCCATCGCAGTTGATGCTCCAGATGTATCATATGGAGGTGAAAGCTCATTCATATCTAGTCCCACAATATTTAACTTAGACACTAACTTTATAGCATCCATAAGTTGTAAAAAAGTTACGCCACCAGCTTCTGGTGTTCCTGTCCCAGGAAATTGGGATGGATCTAAAACATCTAAATCTAATGTAAAATAAACAGGTTTTCCTGCCAATTTTTCTACAATTTCTTCCAGTGTATCAAAGTTAAATTTATTTAGGTAAGTATGCTCCTTTGCCCAGATAAATTCTGCCCGTTCACCACTTCTAATTCCAAATTGAAAGATTCGTCCATCTCCAAGCAGATCATGACAACGCCGAATCACTGTTGCATGTGATTTTTCTACCCCAAGATATTCATCTCTCAAATCTGTGTGTGCATCAAAATGTATTATGTGCAAATCAGGATATTTTTTGCAAACAGCCTCAACAGCCCCTAATGTAACCAGATGCTCCCCACCTATCATAAATGGTATTTTATCATCTTTTATGATCTTTTCCGTAAATTGACCAATCGCATCCAAGGCTCTATCTGGCGCGCCAAAAGGCAATTCTAAATCACCGCCATCAAAAACAGCAATATCTTCCAAGTCCTTATCCTGATAAGGGCTATATGTTTCTATCCCATAACTCTCATTTCGGATTGCTGCACTGGCAAATCTTGTGCCTGGGCGGTAAGAGGTTGTACTGTCAAAAGGTGCTCCAAACAATACAAAATCACTTTCCTCATAAGTATTGTCACACCCTATAAAAGTCATTATATTTTTATGCATGTTCCAATAGCTCCTTTACATAATTTGGAATATAAAATGCACCTTTGTGTAAATCTGTATTGTAATATCTGGTAGGTATCTGAAATGCCTCCCACTCTTTTGGGTGCATATCTGTCAATGGTTTATACTTTTTAGAAGCAAAACCGAAAAACCAATGTCCCGATGGATAAGTTGGCAAATGAAATTGATACACGGTTGATATAGGAAACGATGCCGAAATATTTTTGTGTGCACGCTGCATAGATTTCGCATCATCACTATAAAATGGACTTTCGTGCTGATTTATCAATATTCCATCCTCTTTTAGTGCCTTAAAACAATTTCCATAAAATTCTCTTGTAAACAACCCTTCCCCAGGTCCAAAAGGATCTGTAGAATCCACAATAATCAGATCATATTTATCATGCTGTGTACGAACAAACTTTAATCCATCTGTATAAGTAATCTGTACCCGAGGATCATCCAAACTTCCTGCTGTCTGTTGCAGATAGCTTTTACATGCCGAGACAACCATTTCGTCAATTTCTACCATATCTATTTTTTCTATAGTAGAATATCTGGTTAATTCCCGAATAGTTCCACCATCCCCTGCGCCAATAACTAACACATTTTTTATATTAGGGTTTACACACATAGGAACATGTGTAATCATCTCATGATAGATAAATTCATCTTTTTCTGTCAGCATCAAAAAGCCATCTAATACTAATATACGTCCAAATTCAACCGTATCAAAAATATCAATTCTCTGATATTTGCTCTGCTCACTATAAACCTGACGTTCAATTTTTATGCTCAATTTTACATTTTTTGTATGCGGCTCTGAAAACCATAATTCCATCTTTTTTCATGTTCGGGTAAAACATGGCACTCCTCTCTATTTTAACCCTGTTCAACTACCTGTATATGTTCGATAGACATATCTTGTGTTCCCGTCATAAAACATCCCTTTTTCTTTGCATAATCTGTATATTTTAATATTTCTTCTGTTATCAGTTCTCCAGGCGCCAAAATCGGGATACCCGGTGGGTAACACATAACAAATTCTGCACAGACTTCGCCAGCACTTTCCATAATCGGCAACGTTCTTTTTTCTGCATAAAAGGCTGTCTGTGGTGGCATGACAACTTTAGGATTAATGTACTCGTGGTCAAACATACCAGTTACGTCCTTACTATGCAGACGCTTGATTTCAGAAAGTGCAGAAATCAACCGTTCTATTTCCAGATTTCGATCTCCAGAAGAAATAATGGCTAATATATTTCCTATATCACCAAACTCAATCTGTATTCCATAATCATCCCGTAATAAATCATACACTTCGATACCCGCCAGTCCAATATCTCTTGTATGCACAGATAACTTCGTCGGATCAAAGGCATACACCGTATCCCCATCTTCCAATTCCTGTGCAAAAGCATAATATCCACCTAATTTATTGATTTCTTCTCTGGCATATTCTGCAAAATCTACGGTCTTTTGAAACATTTCTTTTCCATGCAAACTCAAATTTTTTCTTGCAATATCCAAAGATGACATGAGTAGATACGAGCCACTGGTCGTCTGAGTTAAGTTAATGACCTGTCTTACATAATCTGTATTTACATTTTCCCCGCATAAAAGCAAAGAACTTTGTGTCAGAGAACCGCCCGTCTTATGCATACTGATTGCTGCCATATCTGCCCCCGCCTGCATCGCACTAACTGGCATATGTTCTCCGAAATAAAAATGTGTTCCATGTGCCTCATCCACCAGTACACGCATACCATGTGCATGTGCCATTTCAACAATTTTTCGCAAATCAGAACAAATTCCATAATAAGTAGGATTATTTACCATAACCGCCTTCGCATCTGGATTTTCTATAATTGCCTGTTCTACATCCTTAACAGACATACCAAGGGGAATCCCCAGTTGTTTATTAATCCCCGGATTCACATAAACCGGAACCGCTCCACATACAACCAGTGCATTGATTGCACTGCGATGTACATTTCGAGGCATGATTACTTTTTCACCCGATTTGCAGGTAGACATAATCATAGCCTGCACTGCAGCAGTTGTTCCATTCACAATAAAAAATGCTTCTTTTGCACCAAATGCCTGTGCTGCAAGCTGTTGCGCCTCTTTAATCACCGAAACAGGATGGCACAGATTATCCAATGGTTTCATAGAGTTTACATCCAATTTTAATGTCTGCTCTCCTAAAAAATATTTTAATTCTTTATTTCCGCGTCCACCTTTATGTCCTGGAACATCAAAATGTGCCATACGCTCTAAGCGATGTTTTTCCAGTGCCTCATGCAGTGGCGTTCTTTCCTGAGAATACTGTTCCATTTTCTTCTCCTTTTAATATATATTCATACCACTATATATTTCTACCATTTCTTTTCGCAGAATATCCTTGATATTATTTTGTTTTTCTATCGGCAACTCCTCTGCCTTTTTGTGAAACAAGTAATTATCCAAGTCAATATCCCGTATTAACATTTTTGTATGAAATAAATTAGATTGATAAATGTTTACATCCATTGCATCATAGCGTTGCAGTGTAGCACCGTCAATATAATCTTGAATTGATGCAATGCGATGATCCATAAAACATTTGTTTCCATTCAAATCTCTGGTAAATCCACGTACTTTATAATCAATTGTAATAATATCTGAATCAAAACTTCCAATCAGATAATTCAAAGCCTTTAATGGCGATACTTTCCCGCAGGTTGCCACATCAATATCCACCCGAAAGGTCGAAATACAATTTTCAGGATGAAATTCTGGGAATGTATGTACCGTAACATGACTTTTATCTAAATGTGCATGTATACAATCATTCTCCCAGATTATTTGTCCTTTATTACAAGAGTCATCAATCTGTTCCTGCAAAATTTTTTCCTCTGCAATCAATACATTGACAGATGCTCCCTGCGGTTCATAATCCTGTTTGGAAATATTTAAAATATGTGCCCCGATAATTTCTGTCACCTTGCATAAAATCTTTGTTAGACGCTCTGAGTTATATTGTTCATCTATATAATCAATATAATCTTTTCTTGCCTTTTCACTTTCTGTATAGCAAACATCATAAATATTAAAACTCAACGTTTTCGTAAGATTATTGAAACCATACAATTTAAGCTTATTTTCCAACGCAATCTCTCACCCTTTCCGCCTACTCTATTCATGCAATCAAACAATATTATCCATGATCAATTTTCTACATACTACCGCCTATAAATAGGGGTAATTACTGTTCAATTATATAATGCAGTATATGATTTTACAAGTAAAATCTGTCAAAAGAAGGCGCTTTACCCTTATCTAAAATCGCATTTCGTGATATTTTCCTTTTTTTCTCTTTTTTCAATAGCTGCTCGTGAAAAACATGATATTCTCTTGTCTTTTTTGCAAAAAGCAAGTATAATAATATGTGTATTTTTGTATTTGAGGAACAGGAATGCTTCGAATCATGTAATTCATGTAAGGGGGAGCCAATAAATGATCGAACGTATTAACAATTATTCTTCTACTATGATGATGAGTACTGCACCACCAGTGCTGCCAGTCTCTGAAAGCAATGACGATTCTTTTGCGGTAACTTTATCGAACACCGTAAATTATGGTAAAAACGATACTCTTATCTGTTCAGATGAATTAGAAGAAATTTTTCAACAAGCGGCTGATACCTATCAGGTTCCAGTTTCATTACTAAAAGCAGTTGCAAAAGCCGAATCGGATTTCAATCCTAACTGCGTATCTTCCGCTGGAGCAGTTGGAATTATGCAGCTTATGCCTGAAACTGCTCGTGAATTGGGCGTAACTAATTTGTATGACCCAGAACAGAATATTATGGGTGGAGCAAAGGAACTGGCAGGAAATTTAGAATATTATAATGGTGATGTTTCTTTAGCCCTTGCAGCATATAATGCAGGCAGGGGAGCCGTAAAAAAATATGGTGGTATTCCACCTTACACAGAAACACAAAATTATGTAAAAAAGGTACTTGCATATATGAACGAAGACATCAATGTACCAGACATCACAACTTCTGATACAACCACAACCACTACATCTACCAAAAAGCAAACACAGTGTAAGGTAGATGCTTTGTCAGCCGAGGAAGAACTTGCTTTAGAACGCTTAATGTCCTCTGCTTATACTTGTATTGTCAGTAAATTGAATACACCATAGAGACATTCGTTTGGTAATTTTTTCGTGGTTTTTAGTAGTTATTAGTTTTTTTGTATCAACACCCAAAAATACGTTAGTAAAAAAACATCAGGTCAAGTAGTAAGCCTTACAGATATATTAAAAATAGTAATCTTATATTATAACCCATTAAGGAAAATAAAACAAGAGTTTTATTTTTGAAGGTGTAAGGGTATAATTTGATTTATGAAAAGTAAGTTTTACTACTTGGCTATTTTAAATTTGATTTGCCGACATGGCGTAGTTGGTAGCGCAACTGATTCGTAATCAGTAGGTCGAGGGTTCAAGTCCCTTTGTCGGCTTGAAAAGGATTGTGATTAGAAATCACAGTCCTTTTTCTTATATAAAGATAAATTATAAAAAGCAAATAAAAAAGTGGGGTATCCCCACTTTTTTATTTATTCAAACAGCTAATTTAATACGCAACAATAATTCCACCATCGTTAGCATAAAAACTACTAAGCCCAGCTGTATCTACCATAATATAATCTTTAAATGGAATTTTGCTCATGATAAGATTTTTAGTATATTCTGCTCTTTCTTTGTTATTACAATGGGCAATACCAAGAATTTTTTCTTTTGGATTCACCATATCCTTTTCAATCGCAGAAACCAATTTGCCAAGTGCCTTTTTCATTCCTCGTCCTTGATCTACACGATTAATACTACCTTCTGGTGTAGAAGACATTACTGCTTTAATATTTAATGTATTACAGATTACTGCTGTCACTGTTGATAAACGTCCGTTTCGTCGCAGCACATCCAAAGACTCTAATACAAATTTCGTACACATTTCGTCTCTATATTGCAAAACATTAGTACAAATTTCCTCAAAGCTTTTGCCTGCTTCTTCTAATTCCTGTATACGAAGTGCCAATAACGTCTGTCCCACTGATGCGGATTTAGAATCGATAACAAGAATATTTTTATCTGGATGTTCTTCCAGATAAAGTTTTTTTGCAAGTTCGGCACTATTATAGGAACCGCTTAATTTTGAAGACAAAGTAATAACAAAAATATCATCGGCACAATCATACTTTTCCATATATGCTTCTGGCGAAGGGCAAGCAGATGTTAATGTGTGCTTACTCGCCTTCATTTTTTGTAGTAATTCCGCTTGATTAAATGTTTCATCATCAATAATTTCCTCATCGTCTACCTGTATAATTAATGGTACAATTTCCACATTTCCTTTGCTTTTTATTTCCGTATTCAAATCAGTAGAACTATCTCCAACAATCTTATATGACATAACAAATTCCTCTTTTCTATTTTATATCTCTTGACAAAAATCACACTTCAAAATAAAGAAGCGAACATTCATCACAAAAACGCAAAATAAAGTATTTTTCTCTTTTTTACATAGTTTTGATTACTACTTATAATAACATTAAAAACGCTTGCTTGTCAAGATATAGAACAAAACGGACACAACTATCTTCTTTACGCATCTATGTACACCCTGTGGAGCGTTTTATTCTATAGAGCGCACTTTTATAGAAGAACAAAGTGGACAAGTCCACTTCAACTCCCCTAGCCCCTCATTCATGAGGGGAATTAGGGGTTTCTTTTTTCTACATTTCCTTTCGCAATAGTCTTATGAATATTTTGCAAAAGATTTTTAATGACCAGTATGAAGAAATGCTTTACACCTTACATCTGCGTAAATCTATTATTGAAAACGTAAACAAAATGCTCCATTGCGGAAATCCTGCTTTTGGTGGTGCCATGTATGGGTGTCCTTATGTGGAGACATAATAAATAAAAATAAGAAAGAGCATCCTCTAGCAGTCGTTACAAGAGAGAATATCTGTATAAGAATTACCGCATTTTGACCTATTTATATAATAGAAATACCGCCATTTAATGCAAAAACGCATTATCTCCACAGGAACAAATGCTATGAAAACAGAAAACAATGCGCTTAAATCATAAAATCAATATTCAGTTGTGATTTCAGATGTACTTATGTGCACCCAGAGGGCAAATTTCACCCTAGGGTCTTCAAATTAATCTACATGGATTAAATCACCTTCGGTGAGAGCCATTTCGATTATTTTAAAGACCATGGTTTAATTTTAGGTAGATGGTGTCCTTAAGCAGAGACATAATTAAAATTATAACCAACCGCGTTTTTGTAGATATTTATCTGGAATTCTTAATTCAAGTTCTTCAACAATTCGTTGAATATAGGCTTCCATATCTGTATTTGAATAGCAATTGTGTGTATTCATTACGCTTATTAATC
>OKRU01000083.1_pt1 | contig 73198 bp, 107 predicted proteins | sample 1601131 | NCBI WGS metagenome assembly OKRU01 (sample SAMEA3541558, study PRJEB24748) | human gut metagenome | biome: human gut; feature: human-associated habitat; material: faeces | place: China | collected 2012
CTTTGTGTACCAATCTGTTTTTTTAATCAAAGTTCCTAATACAGGATGCTCAATTATAGTTGGTTTATTTTTTTCTTTGTCTTTCCAAAAAAACATAATCTCTCCTTTAATGTGCCCAAGCGTAGAATTGATTACCAAGATTCCATACAATGTCTGGAACAATCCTAGTAAATCCTTCTATAGCAAGGCGTTTTTCTGTTTGAGCAAATGTACCTGAATTTATCGTATTAATTATATTTGCCGCATGGCTTACACCGCCATTATGTCCAAATACGCGTCTACTATGAAGAACTTCATCCATAATCGTAACGGTGATTTTTTGCTTTCTTGGTCTGTTCCTGCTAGGTTTCAACCTTAGCAGCAACTGTAGCTATATCAATTTTGGGCTTTAGCGTTCCAAGTGCTTCACTAAGCCCTTTTGAAGATTGTGTCACAAATTCATTTTAACCATTTTGAAAGGATTTTATAATCTTCTTCAAAACTAACCCTGTCTCAATTATAGCAAGACAGGATTAATCACTCAATTACTTTTTCCAAAAAGTTCCTTGGCTTTCTGCATTTCAATCTTCTCATGCAAGTTGGTGTTATACGACTTCACCTACCCTCACAAATTTACGTTGAATTAATTCTTCCTTTTCTCCCTGTGTACGAATCGAATGATCGAAAGGATCCACCACAAAAGTTTCCGTAATCCTAACTCTATAAGGATTGTTTCTCTTTCCTGACATTTTGGTGATACCCCCTGTGCCGTTCTTTCTTCGATAACTCATATGAATTACCTCCTATTCATAATTAATATTATTTCGCATAAAAAATTTGCGATATCCAATACAATCTGCCTTGCTGTTTATCTGATTTCTAACATTTTTTACATGTCTCACCAAAACAACTCAGACATTTATTCATTTCAGACACTGCAAATAAATTTTGCGATATTAAGAATTCATCAACTGAGTAATCACCTTATACTGAACATAACAACACAGGAACTACCCCCCAACTCACACAGTCTACAGGGTTTGTGACTTGTGTGACTTGTTGCTTGTGACTTGCTTGCGACTTTTACGTGTCTTATGGACATAAAAATAGGGCTATCCAGACCGAATTACCTAGTCTGAATAGCCCAAAAAGTCTAGCTTTTAAGCCTTTTATTTAGAATTTACCAGCGTTTGCTGCTTCCTCAACAGATGCTGTAAGTCCTTTATTTTCAACGATTTTAGGTGTTAATAGTATGCATATTGTAATAATACACCACTTTTTACCCCATTTTGATGCTATCGTTGACTATCTAGCCATCAATTCATTGACTCGCTTCTGGATCTTTTCCGGATCGTATCCAGCTTTCTTGAGCTTGGTCTTGCGCTCTTCTCCGTTCCCCCATTTACCGGCAATTACCTCTCGTGCAATCTCGTCGGTAGACTTTACATGAGAAGCCTTTACCTGCTTGTTGACCTCCGCCTGAACTTTCTCATAGTTGTACCCAGCCTTAGTCAACCTTGACTTTCTAACGTCGCCATTCCCCCATTTGCCTGCGAGGATTTCCTTTGCTATCGTTGCAATGGACTTCTTCTTTATGGTAGACTTAGCCGTTGAAGATGTTGCAGTCTTAACCCCAGCATACTTCTGCCAAGTTGCCTTGGATATGTACGCCTTATTGAGATCAAGATTACCATTATATCCGTTGAGTCGTCCATGGGAAGAGTACTGCCTGATAATGCAGCCATAAGAGCCCTCATTCCAAGGAGTCTTCTGAAATCCAGTATCGTCATCATCTGCATACTGAGCTATCCAGAGTGGGTATCCAGCAGACTTAACTCTATCCATCGATGACTTCTGAATATATATGAAAGGTTTGATCCCCGTCCGCTTATAAACGTATGAACACCATGCCTCACACCACTCTGTATCGTCTCTGCCAAATCTAGGATTGTTGTCAGCCTCCCAATCAAGGGCTATGATCCCCTTACCTATGAACTTCTTTATCTTATCTAAGAAGAAATCTGCCTCCTTCTTGACGTCCCCACCATTTGCGTAGTGGTACATACCCAGTAAGCGGCTAAGCTTGAGTGTCTTGTTAGCGTGGTCATTGAAACATCTGTTGAAGTAGTCTGATCCCTCGGTAGCCTTGACTATTATAAAGTCGCAAGCCACCTTAGAGAGATTAATACCATCCTGATGCGCTGATATATCTATTCCATTCATCAAAAATCACTCTCCTTTTTCCAAAAGCGCTTGAACATTTCTATGAGCTTTTCCCAACCAAACATGCAAATATAAGCAATAAGAAAAGATGCAAACAGAATAGCTACCGGGTAATACCACATGAGTGCGATATTATAATATGAAAGAACCCCAAATAAAAAGACCTCACATACAATGATGCTCGTGATGAGTACCTGTAGTGAGGTTGGTATCTTTTTAAGGAATCCTAATTCCTTTGTAAACTGTGTGATGACTGTGATCACAGTGCATATAATCGCAACTGCGATAAGTAATAATGAAATTTTCTCCATTTTAATCTACTCCTTTCCGTGATTGTTTGGTTTAATGGGGAGTTTGTCAACCTCATCCATAACCCGCTCGGCAGTACCATTACCACCAAGTTTTTTATAGGGCTTATATAAATAATTCTTGAGATTGTCATACTCGTCCATTGTTATATATGTAGGTGACCGTTCAAGATAGCTCTTTCCCAAATAAAGTATCCGGTCATGTGCCAAGCCCATCAGCATTTCCGACTGAGCGTCTTTTTTATCTGATTTTTTAAGCAAAAACGCCCATAATCCTGATGATGCCAATACCGCGACGATTATCGACACTATTGTTTGTATCCATATGTTCATATCTTTCTATCCTTTCCGACTTATGCTATTCTGATTGCCTGAATGTAACTGTTAATAGTGCTCAATGCCGCACCACTTGACTGTATTCCCTGAAGGTTGAGTTTTGTTGATGTTTTCAAGTCCGCAATATACGAGCACTGTACACTTGTTACTCCTTTTGTTGTTCCTGCTATATTCATCTGTTGGCTCTCTCTGAAGTAGTCAGTAGATGATGTGGCAAATCGGGCGCCCCTCTGTCCATTAGCGGCACTATTAAACAGTACTGTACCATTAACAACGTATTTTCCTGCTGGCAACGTAACTGATGCACCTGTGTCTGTCCAAGTACCTGAGCTCATGGATTTTGCACCAACGTTTTTTGTTATTACTTCACCTAAAACATTATCATTGTGGTACATTGTGCCATCTTGATCAACTCGAAATGTCTGCTTGCTGTTCTTGTCCTGTATCCAAATAACTGGTTTGCCATCTTCATTACAGAGTATTAACCCTGCTCCACCAGCACCCATACTTAGTCCAATTTTGCTGATTATTCGACTTGCGGCGATTCCCCATCCGCCGATAATACTATCATCTGCATTTAATTTACCTATACTGTAATCGAAGGTACTGGACACTAGTTTTTTTATGGATTCTATTCTCCACCAATCAGCATCTGAATAATCTGCTCTTTCACTTACTATAATTTCTATTGGCGTGAATGAAGTAGGGTCCAAAATAGTGTATGTTCTTATAAGCTGCGTTCCATCGTCACTTGACGCACTTCCCGCAGAGTACAATGTTCCGTCCTGGATGTCCCATCCACCGATTTTCCCGCCAGTAGCAAATAATGCTTTTGTTACTAATCCGTCATCATCCCATTTACCGCTTGGTGTTCGTATCTCACCGGACGAATAATTGGTCATCATCCCACTTATACAATCTCCATTAGAATCTTCGACATAATTTGTACTCTTGATTATGCCCGTTATACTAGACCCATCTGTGATTTTTGTTATTCGCAAATTTGAGATGCTAAGCGTAATATATGTCAATCCTGATGGAACACCATCCGCTTTCGCTATACACATATAAAATTGAAAGTCTTTTACCATTGGCATAGATTCTGGCATAGACAATACCCATGTGTTGCTTGCTATGTTCTCAAATTTAACATATGGCTGCATCGTCGCTGGCTTAGTATATAGGATCTTTGGTGATAGACTAAAGTAAGATTGATTTTTCAATGATTCAGTTTTACCTGTAGATGCTGTATAACCCACTATATCGTAATCGTCCATAGTCAATAAATATTTCATTCCTTGTGGATTTCCTGTGTATGCAAAGCTAACCGGAACTTTCAAGTTGTATTCCGGTATATCACCAACAGGTGCCTGAAGATCTCGAATAAATCTTACTTGATAATCTTCTTTTTCATTGCTTTTGGACGACCACCCTAAACTTGTATATGTATGTTCGCTAAGCTGTGATAAATTTGAAGGGTCCCCCATCAATATTTTAGACACATCAAGCGAACCAGCCTGGATCTTCCCACCATTTATTTGTACCGTACCAGGAATATATATATTATTGGCAATACCGTCGGCAGTCTTCTGAGCATTGTTTGCTTTATTCCATGCTGACTTAGCCGCTTCGTAGCTGCTCGACTTCGATACATCTGAGTAACTGAATGTCTTGCCATCGCTCATAATAGTCAGATCAACAAAATATAAGGTATTTGTAGAGCCATCCGTATAAGACGGCTCTGTCGTCTTCCAATTACCCCCAGGATTGATAGTTGTAGGTTTAGCCGGTGCTGTAGCTGTGGATGATTGAAGTAGATAATACCTTGTTACACTCTTGACATCCTTGACATTAAATATGGTTATTTCTGCCTTGGCTTTGATAGTAGCCATAGAAACACCCCCTTACGCTTCAAGCTGACATATGTAAGCCTGAGAGTTGTCCACAGCCTCAGCAGTAACTGGATATGTTGCTGCTGCTTTCAAGAAAGTTGACCCTTTGTACCACTTTAAGGTTCCTAATCCTCCTGGCACAACGCCAGCACTACTAATTCCTGTAATCTCTTTGCCTCCCTGAAATACATGTGCTGTAAGCACGGTAGAACCGATATTATTTTTAAAGATAATACCATTGCTTGATGTGATTGTTACAGTTATTGCGTCTGCTCCTGCATTACCTTGAGGTCCCCGTGGTCCTGTTGCTCCAGTATCCCCCTGTGGTCCTGTTGGACCTGTAGCTCCTTTATCGCCCTTAGCACCTGTTTCACCTTTAATTCTCGCCCATGTATATGAACTGACGGTTGCTGGGTCTGCCTGGTTATAATCAGTACATGTACCGATATACATTCCAACATCTTCACCTGAGTTTGATGTGAATGTCTTGCCGCCATCATTTGAGTACTTTACATGGAAGTATGGGGTCTTGCCGTTTGCCCCCGCTGCACCAGGAGTACCATTTGTACCATCTTTTACTGTCTGGGTATGTGTGCCGTCTTTATCGGTGATGGTTATGGTTGTCACACCATTAGCTTTGGTAACTGATACAGTTGGGGATACCCCCTGAGGACCCTGTGGTCCGGTTGGGCCTGTAGCTCCTTTATCGCCCTTAGCACCTGTAGCTCCTGTCTTTGCTACTGCAAATGAGAACTTCTTGTTGATAGTTACACCGTCAACAACAACTGGGACAGTCGCTTCGCATGCGGTTGTCAGCTTTGCTGTCAGAGTAAACGTGATTGTAACTTTTGGAGTTCCACTGTTGCTTACCTCAGCCGTCACACCTGTTGGACATACGATTGCCTTAGCATCTACTGTAACAACGGAACACATGTTATTACCGCAATATGCTGCTGCATCTGTTGTGCATTTAGAACCGGCCGCAGCTCCCTGCGTGTCCCCAAGAAATGTATACGCCTCGCTTGACAGCACAACGTTATATGCGTCTGACACATCAAGCACTGTAATCTGATCTGCTGCTTTTATTGTTGCCATAGATTATTTTCCTCCTCATTAATCTGTTATTAATTCACACATGAAAGTCACCTTTGTATCTACATCATCCGGTGTGAGTACAAAAGAAAAACCACCATTTTCTATTCGAGAGTCGGTGGATAATATAATTCCATATGTTTCTTCTTCAAGCCTCTGCCATTTCCACTGAATATATGCAGAGCTTCCATAAACCTTGTGTAATTTATCTATGTCTGTTATCCTGTCTTTTCCATGATATATCACCACAGACAAGACTGTTGATACTGCATTATTCTTGAATACCGTTCCTCTTGATGATTCTATTCTCAGGAGTGTGGTTATCTCATCTCTGACATTATTAACATCCTGTTTTATGTCGCTTATAACGTTTTCTATATTCTGCTTGCCAAGGGTGAATTTATCTGCCGATATAGCAAGATGGGATTCCCCCTTATTATCCACATAGAACATTATGAAATTGTCAGAATCACCAACGTTTATCTGACCATCGCTTCCGAGATATGTTCCCCGGGAGATATTACTCATACTCTCCTTTGTGCCAGAGTATAAACCACCATCCACTATGTGCCAGCCGCCTATTGTTGCTCCAAATGCCACAAGATCATCAACAGCTATCTTAGTTGCCGTGATAGACTTGGCTCTGATCACACCGCCATCAAGGCTATTGTAATCCGTCTGCTCTTTCTCTACCGTGTTACCATCGGTATTCAGCTTGTAGTACAGTCCATCTTCTCCTTTGATAACCAGCTTATCTGCTATGACTGTACCGCCCTTGATGCTGTCACCCAGGATAGTTACACCAACCAATGTGCCAGTTATCTGCTGATCGCCAACCACGACATTTTCTATCAAACCGCTTTTCGCAAAGAACTGCTCCAGTGCTGCCTTGCCTATATTTGCAAAATCTATCTGTGCATACTTTATATCAGCCAGTTTTGCATCAAGCTTCCCGGTTTGAAGTTCTTCTATGGTTGCATCATTGGCAGTGAGTTTCTCATGTATGCTGACATTGTCCACTTCAAGTTCCTTGATGCTGGCATTATTAGCTGTAAGTTTTTCATTTATAGTGACATTATCTGCTTCGAGATCTTTTATATCGGCTTCTGTAGCTGTCAACTTATCGGATATCTCTACGTTATCAGCCTTGAGATTCTCTATATCTGCATTTATTGTCTTGAGATCGCCAATACTCGCCTTGTCAGCAACAACTTCAGTAAGTACTTTAACATCATCGCTTCGAGCTGATGGTGAAGATATATTTCCCATTATTGTTGCTGTATGATCCTTAACAAGAACCATTACCCGCTCAAGACTGTGCACATCCGCCATAGATGTAACCGGGGTGAGTATCTCAGAACCATCAAGTCGTACATATGGGGTACCGTTCTGCATCACCACTGTGCCGTACATAGTTGTACCATCCTGTGTTTTTGTATCCTTGGTTGCCTTAACAAATTTAGATACAAGATCCGCCGATAATTGCATGGCTCATCACCCCCATAAACTATTTGTATATATTGCCTTTTCTGTGACAACGCATCCTGTTGTACACTTGATAGACTGACTTATGATTTTTGCTTTCTGATTGAGTATTCCTGCCCTTTCATAATTAAGCAGAACACAATCCCCAACCCGAACTGGATAATACCCATGGGAATAACTCACAGTATATTCTAGTGTAGACAGTGTTTTTAACAACTGCCTTGCATATTCGTCAATCTGTGCTTTTGTTGGATTCCCTGTAAGCGACGGATTCGTCACTCTGCGAATTATTTCCCGCCCACGATTCACTGTAGATATCGGGCTATTCGGGTCGTTGTTGACCACTCTTGTCTGATATGTGAGATTGTTTCCGGAATACAGTATCTCCACAACATTTGGTATCCCATAAAGGTCCCTGCTGATGGTTATACTTGGTAAAAGTATAGAACTGTTGCTATCGTCGAAAGTAACAACCGGTTGTAATGCCGTAACCTCCTGCACTGGCCTAAAACATATCTGTCCCAGATCGTCAAGTTCGTACTCGTACTTCGCATTACTGCTCAGATCTTTCAGGAACGTTAGCCAGTTGTCGTCCGTATTAGAAACAAAATCCACTTCCAATTTCTTATTGTCTGTGCACTCTATCACCGGCGCCCTCGCATGTGACTTGGTTAGTGAGCACACATTGTCCATTATCGGTTCACCCTTCCGTATGGAAAAGCCAAGTGGAGGCGGATTTTCTTTCAACTCGATAAGAGGTGTATACGCATCTACAGATACGCTTTTTGCCTTACCATCAAACTCTTCTGATGGTGTCTGAACCATATGCGTCCCCAATGGAAACCGTTCACGTATCCCATTTTGAATTGTGACGAGGTATGTCCTTATATAACATTCCCCAATACTCTCTGATAAATCAAAAGACGCCGAGCCAAGTGTATCAGCATCAGCGTCCCTCGATATTGTTGCGCCCATCTTCACGTTCATAAGCCGTTCGGTATCCCGCCATGTCGCAGGATCGACAATGTAGTATTCGTATGTCTGCTGCATTGGTTTTGTCCAATCAGGCATATCACTTACCCCCTTCGACTCGTGTAACACTGAACTGTACCGGTGTAGTTAACTCGCAATGTGTCTGGCTGTAGGATACAGAAATGCTTGCCCAGTAACCTGTACCGGACGGTTCTCTTACATATACGTCGTTAAGCCATCTTGTAAGCTCCCGGATCATCGAAAGCGTATCTTTATCATTGTGCGGTATGACTACATTCCAGTTCGATGTATGCCCTATCTGTGTTCCGTAATAGCTGACAGGATGCTCTCTACCAGCATATTCAAGTAACTCTGTATCTGGATTAAAGCTATCTGAGATGTCAATATTATAAGGAAGTCTGAGCATCTTGCATGTCCATGCAGGTTCCTCCAAAGCATCCCCATCTCCACCCGAAGCATCATATGATCCCCACTGTTCATCCCACTGAATTATTACAGCAGTTTCTCCGACATCTTCTGCTACATCTGCATAACTGACTACCCCCGTGTTCTGATCTATTGCAATTATCCTATAACTTGCCGTGTCAAGAGCCGGATGCTGGTCTGGCACTGAAATACCCATTGTATTTGCTACGCCTGTTTCTATTTCCGTAAAGGTGCCGTCAAACTCTCTTCTGTACACTGATAACAATACATCGACTGCAAGTTCTTCGTTCTCATCAACGCACCATGGACTGATAATTGCCGTGAGTGTTTCTGGGTCGATTACTATTGACGCATCTGGGGATAACTTGTTTTCTTCCCATTCCACAGTCATTTCTATGGTATCTGTCGCAGTAAGCCCAGAATCTAATGCTACAACACAGTTGATCGTATAAGTATGACCACTTTCAAAATCTATGTTGTTAGCGCTCAGTGTAATGGCAGTTCTGTTGTCGTCATATTCTACACCGTCCTTGGATGTCTGCGGAGTTCCACTGTAATACTTATTGAATATCACATCCCCTGCATATACCATTTTGAAGTTACCCAAGTTGTCCATTGTCTGGTATGTATCATTTGATGATATTGTCACGCTCGCACTTATGAGTTTCTGTGTATCAGGCTGAGTTGTACATTCAAGTACTATTGGGAACGATGTGATCTCAGTGATTGGTTCATTATTCTTATTACTTAACGTAAGCTGTACTGTTGGCTGTGCATACACTTTCACTTCTCTGGTTATTGACCAGTCGCCGTATTCTCCGGTAACACCTGCTGTTCGGATTGACCATTTTATCACTGTGTCTTTCGTATAGTTCTTTGTATCTATAGTATAAACACTGTTTGTATCGTCCTTGCCAATATATTTGTCCAGGTTTATTGTCGGCTGTGATACACCATCGATACTCAAATTAAGCTGCGCATGTGACTGGTCTGACCCATCCTCTGAATTCTGAACCCAATAAAGTAAGATCTTCTCGCCTATACCCAACACAGTCTTATTTGACCATGTTGTTGGGGCAGAAGGTTTTGTTCCCAGAGCAACTGTATATGTCCCCGTCGTCCAGTTTGATGAACCGGCACTATTAGTTACTCTGACTCTGAAATAATACCTTGTTCCTGTTGTAAGCCCTGTTATCTCGGCATGATTTACATTTGCATCAACGGATGTAGAACTTACCGCATTAGAACTGTCAAAGTACTCTTTCTTTTCAGTGTATTCTATTTCATATTTCTCGGCCTGTGCGACCTTGTCCCAGCTTATGTATGCTGATGTTTCTGTAAGAGCTTTTACACTCGTGATCTTTTTTATCTTACCTGGTGCAGACTTTGTATCATATGCCCATTCGCCCCATTCACCGGTTATACTTGTCTTCGAGCTCACTACATTGATGGCTCTACATCTTACGTCATAGCTACAACCAGCATCCACAGTGATCGTTATTGATGCCTTGGATGCTTTTACCTCTGCTGTAACTATCTTTGCTTTTTTCTTATCTTTGAGTATATAGAATGACACTTTATCACACTTAGAATCTGTGATGTTGTCGATGCTTGCAGTGAGCTTGTACTGGTCTATGGATACCGTAGGTGCCCCTAGAGTCTCCGGGTTGTTTACTCCCTCGACGCTTCGTATAACCGATACAGCATCCCCAGTCCAGTAACTCTTAGTTACCTGTTTTGTGGTCTTTCCAGATTTTACATTTTCCTTATACGTTTTAGACACCGGTTTGACCACACATTTCATTCTTATGGCATTACTTGGAGGGGTGTATGTGGCGTTCTTGACTTTGACATCCGATGCACCGCCATCAAACCACACCCCATCTCCACTACTGTAATACCAATGCGCACTGTAATGGTCAGTATTTGCAATAGGTATCAGTGCTTTCTTTCCATTATCAGCATTCTTGAGGTGTTTCATAGATACCGTACTATTCAAGTTCTTTGTACCTGATTTATTCTTGCCTAACCTCGCATTGTTACCTTTTATATCGGCAACCTTCCACGTATCATTCTTCACATCTGAACTGACCTTAACACCATTAGTGAACTGCACGATTTCCGACTCGAGATAATCAAAAGATACAACAGAACCCACGAGAACATATTTGGACTTGGTATAAACCTTAGGCTCTGCAAACTCCCATGTAGCAAAATATGTATTATCGGTCCCAGTCTGTTTGGTAACCTTGAGGTTTGTGACTTTCTTACCCATGCTTATGCCCTCCTCTCCACTACAGCTGCTCGTACTAACTGTTCGACAACAGACGCGATATTGCTTCCGTCGTCATAAGTTATTCCGTTCACGTTATATGTATTTCCAGGAGTCTGATTTATTCGCTTTGACAACCTGTCTATAGCTTCAATAACATCAGAATTTCCATTTTGATTATTTCTACGCTCAAGTAGCGCATCCACTGAACCGGATCTAAGTCCTGTGAAAATCTGTGGGTTTTTGTTGAGCATATTATTAATTGCATCCATGCTACTTGTCACATTACCCATATCGACTACAGGTGTGATTGTTGGCTCATAATCAAGATCGAGGTTCAGCGCATCCGATATCATCGACATTACTGTGCCAGCCTTGTCTACGACAGTATTGGACAGATCGCTTACTGACGCATATACCTTGCTACTTCCACGAGCAACACCTATGGCAAGACCTTCTGCAAGATATCTACCTATACGCAGGAATACCTTAGATGGTGAATGCTCATCCAATACTTTCTTGGTAATAGTCTCTGTATTCTTAGCCATCTGCCTTGCAGCATTGGTGGCTTTGTATGCTCTGTCTCGTATACCTCTGGCAAATCCTTCTACAAGATTCACACCGATATTGTAGTATCGGTTGTTATACTCCGACATTGCATCTGCTCCGTCGCTTGCAACTGTTCCCGCTGCTGATGCTACTTCCCCGGATTTATTACTGATCCCTTTCTTGAACACGATCATCGCCGAACTACCAGCATTCTCCCACTTCTGCTTTCTGCCATTTACTTTGTTTATCATATTGTCAATAAATGTGGTTATGACAGAGGAAGCCTTATCTCCTGCATCACCGAAAGCGTTCACAAAGTTATCCAGACTGATCGTACCTATATTGTTGAGGCTTGCTGTGAACTGAGAAAGTCCATCCGCATCAAATGTTGTCATCTTTTCTACGAAGGAATATAGAGTACTTATTTCATCTGTCACTGTTCCTAGTTGGTCAGTATCTACACCTGAAATATTAGCTGAATAATTGCTGAGATGTGAACCCCATGTTTCGAGAGCACTTCCAAGAGAATCAAGACAATCGAATGAATCGTCATTCAATCCAGAAATCTGTTTCTGAAGATTTACCATCATCTGTCCAGCATTGTCAGCGGCATTTACTGCATCGTCACTGATTTTTCCGCTTACACTATTAGAGAAATCAACCAACGCATTGCCAAATGATACAATGTTTTCGCCAAATGAGCCTAAGCTGTTATCGCCTTTGAAGTATGCTATAATGCCGCCAGTCGCGGGAACAGCTTCATTCAATGTCACCATCAACTCGCCCATATCTTTTGCTTTGTTAATCGCATCTGGATCCAGCGAACCCTTATCGGTCTTACCAGCAACAATATTACTGAACTCAACAAGAGCACCGCCGAAGTCCTTGAGATTGGCGCCAAATGTACTAAGTTTTTTCTCACCAGTAAAGCACTGCCATACTCCATCTTGCGCCGGGATCTTATCGTTCAATGCAGCCATGATTTCGCCACACTTTGCAGCATTATCTACAGCGTCTTTGTCTATTCCACCATTTTGAACTATGGTGTTTGAGAATGCGACTATAGCATCTCCGAAAGCTGTTATGCCATCGGAGAATACACTCATGTCTTTCTCGCCCATGATCTTCTGTGCCCATCCACCAGAACGCGGTATGGATTTCTGTAATTCTGCCAGCACCTTTCCAGCATTTGCTGCTACGGTCACCGAATCACCGTCTATCTTACCCTTTGTCGCGTTTGAGAATGCTACTACGGCCTTACCATAAGCAGCTAAATCTATGGCAAGCTGATCGTAGTCAACTCCACCACCAAGGAACTTTGTGAGACTGTCCAACAGACTAGCTGCTGTGAGCAACAGAAGTGTCTCTGCCAGCGCCTTGGCACCTTCCATGGCTGTCTTATCCACCTGTGTCATTGTAGTGATAAAAGGCGAGATGTTTGTTGCAAACTCAGATAGCTTCGTACCTATATCTGGCAATACATCAGCAACGCTGGATACAAAGCCACTCACGATACTACCAAAGAACTCACCTATTCCTTCACCTATGGCTGACAATAATGGTATCCCCTTGTCCAGGAAATCCTGTAACTCTGAATACTCACTAGATAGTGCACCAAGCGCTGCTATGAATAAGCCGATCTCTGTAACAATAGCAATCATAGCTGTAGCTCCCGCTATTGCCGCAAGTGCACCTGTTCCAATGAGAGCCAAAGGTATCATAGCCACTGACATTGCCATGAGTAATATAGATAGCGCGGTTGCGGTACCTATTGATGCATTCAGATCGTATTTGTTCAGCAACCCAAGTATGACTCCCAGCTCGCCTACCACCAGACCCATCAAGGCCATAGCGCCTACAGCGGTAGTTGGGGCTTTTTTCACAACACTAAGTATTAGCATTGCAGATGCCATAGCATTTATTAATACACCCAAGGCAATTGCATTCGGTATTGACGCCTCGATGTTTAATGCCGCCATAGCACTTAATACGCCTGCCACTATAACCAATACCCCAGACAAAGCATATATACTGCCTACTGCATTCTTACTTATATTTTTCATATTACTCATGATAAGCAACGAAGTCGCAAATGACACTAGTAATATGGATATAGCACCTGATACGGATACAGCCTTATCTATGTTTGGTATCTGACACATCCCCGCTATTATTCCAGCTAGTACGACAACTACACCACTTAGTGCATACATACCACCGATACCGCTTTTATCCGCTTTTACGTTTTTCATTGCTGCCATCATAGCTGCAAATCCGAGCATAACTGCAGTCATTGCGGCTGTTGATGTCACTAGCTTATCAGTGTCTATGAAAGACAATCCGACCACAGCTGCCACCAATACACCAATAGCCACGGTCATAGATATAATAGTTCCTTTTTTCACATTCTCGGCATACCGTGACACATATATGAGCCCACCAAATAACGTCTCTAATATAGAAACAACCAAAGTTGCTCTTGGTAATACATCTGGGTCTATCTGAGTAAGGATAAATATGACTCCTGTTATTATGAGTAATGCACCCGACATCATTAGCAACATAGCTCCAGCCTTGGCTGCGTTTTCACCGGCAAGTTTTGACACTGCGATTATCGCTGCGAACATTACTTCTATAACGCCTATTATCTTGAGGCCTCGCTTAATTTCTGCATCGTCAAGATAACTTATCAACTTTATTACCCCAACTAAACCCCCAATAGCAATACTCATGCCAAGCAGCATAGCACCTGCCTTGGAACCATATTCGCCTGCGGTTTGCGAAACTATGATTATTGCCTCAAACAAAAGTGTAATCAGTCCTATTACCGCTATTCCATTAAGTACCTCATCACCATCAAGTTTAGATGCGAGTTTTACAACACCGACCATAATAGCCATTGCCACACCCATCTTGATAAGCATGTTGCCTGCTTCGTCGGCGTATTTGCCTGCGAATATGGATATTGCAACTATTTTTGTAAAAAGTCCCTGTACCAACTCGATTACTATTACTCCCTGAAGCACGCCTTCTGGGGTAAGTTTGGCCAGTGCTGTTATTGCTTTTGCTATTATAAGTAATGACACCGACATTTTTAGTAATAAATTACCTGCTTGATCAGTACCTTTTGATAGTTTTGACACGACCATCAGCGCACCGCAAACTATACCAAGTTTTATAAGTAAGTCGCCAAGCGCATCGACAATAGGCCCCATCTTCTCTGGGTCAAGATCCTGTATTTTTTTCAGTGCTATGGTTGCTAATAGCAATGCTGTGCACACACCAACTACAGTCAGTGCTCCCTTGGCACCGCCTCCAATTTTGCCTAGTACAGTTATAGCTACTGCAAGACCTGCTACTATTCCAGATAATGTTGCAATAGCACCTATTGATGACCATAATCTATCTTCTGGAATATTAGAGACAATCCACAAAGCTCCTGAAAGTACTCCTACTGCCAACGCAAGTTCAAGTACAGATGACGCTATGACTTGTATCTCTTTTACTCGAAGATATTTTTTTATGTTAGTTCCAAGTTCTGTAAAGAACCCACCCACACTTTCGAGCAACTTACCTAGGCCTTTAGCCGGTGCTGCCACGGCTTCAATTGCCTCACTGAATGACGTAACCGCTTTAGTTACATTATTAGTCACATAGAGTAATCCAGCACCAAGACCAACTGCCAGAACTTTTCCAAAATCTATCCCCTTAACGGCATCAAGAATACTACTACCTATACTCTTGATGAGCTCCAGTAACTTAGAAACTCCATTTTGAATTCCATTGAACCATCCAGTCATAGAGAAATCGCCGACTTTGTAGAATTCTACAGATGGCGAATGTATGCCAAGCACCGACTTAATTCCTGATAACATATCTTTTCCTATCTGGATTATTGTGCCGACTACTTCTTTTCCGCCATTTTTAAGACCATTTACTAGACCTTCAAGTATGTATTTCGGTATATTATCAGCATCTTTAAGCCCCTGTATCCAGTCTTTGAAACCATCTGAAAATTTCCTTAGATATGGCGAAACTTTATCCAGAGCCTTACTGAACAATTTACTGAAGTCGGTGACATCACGGAGTTTTACAAGAAAGTCTCCTATGTATGCAGTTACTGTCAAGAGATCCAGATTAAAATACTTGAGTAAGGTGTTTATTAATTTGAGACCGAGTTTTAATCCACCGCCGACAATGTTACTTATCATGTCAATCAAAGCAAATAAGCCTTTGAGTGTTCTCTTGAGCTTGTCCGCTTTTTCGTCGCTCATAACAAGATGCTGAGAGAACTTATTGACAGTTTCCGTAATATGATATAATGTACTTTCTCCGGACTTATCCGATGTTGTGAACATCTCTGAGTATGCCTGTTTGAATGCTTTGGCAACCTGGGTTGCTCCTTTTACTGCATTCTGGAAAGACTCTATAAGTAGCTCTTTACCACTTGGTTTATTCAGGCTCGCTATCAGCTCACTAATCGGAGTACCTGTCTTTTCTGCCTGTGTCGCAAGATCTCGAAGTGTCTTTATTTGGTCTTTGGTAAGCCCCAATGTCTCTGCTTCTTTATCTGACAGACTTGCCATGGCCTCTGTGAGCTCATCTGCACTCAACGTGCAATCGGACCAATTATGCCCATTACGCTCCCAAACTTTATTAACCAAAGCCTGTACCTGGGCATAGTCGTAATTAGCTGCGGTGAGCGCCTTTATTCTTTCCTCGCCATTACCAAAATCACCCCGAATGGTCTTTGACACAACATCGTTGAAGTATTCAACCTTATCAGTTATATCCTGTGTTGATTCGGATGCTTTGGATGTGACATTTGTAAGACGCTTCAATGTATCTATGATTAGACCACCTGACAGTTTCCCTTTTGCAAATATGTTCGCGAGTGAACCATATTTTTTCAGTAGTGCGTCTATATTTATACCCTGCTCTTTAGCCACCTCTTTGAGCTTTTCTGTAAATGTTTCTTCTGTTACTCCAGCTTCACCTATCTTATTCATGAGATTATCCCATTTTGAAGTTAAGCCACCGAATAGTGTTTTTACATTTATCTTCTCAACTAGCTTATTAGCGTAATTGATAAGTTTTGCTACTCCTTTGGAGGCACTTTCTACAAATGGAAGCGTTGTCTCCTTTATGTCGTTTATCTTCAATCGAACAGTATTAAGTATTCCTACTAATGGACCATTCTGTTCTATGAGTGGCTTATAGAAATTTGCGCCAACCTTTGCAAGTGCCGACTTAACATTGGCGAAAGCACCTTCAAATGTCTCGTTTGCTTTTTTTGCATGTTCTCCGTATTCTTGATCCATGATATCAGCAAATGTCTGAAAATCTATTTTTCCCTTGGATACCATGTCCCGGACTTCGGCTTCAGTTGTATTAAGATACTTTGCCAATGTAGCGGCGGCATTCATACCTCGTCCAGAAAGCTGGAGTAACTGATCGCCCATCATTCGTCCCTGACCAGCGATCTGTGTATATATACGACCGATATCTTCGTATGTACTTCCGGTCATAGCTGCCACACCGGAAATTCCTCGCAATGCATGCTGCATACCGTCGCCAGCTCGCATACCTGACGCTGCCAACTGTGCCGCCACACTAGCTGCTGCATCAAGGCTATAAGCAGTTCCGGATACACCATAGTCAACATCGTCCATTATTGCTGCTACCTGCTTGGCGTCATCCTGTAGTAATCCCATAAGCTTGAAGTTTGCCTGGTCAAGTTTCATGGCTCTGCTAAGACCGCCACCTGATATAGCCTGCTCAACGAAGTTTTTTGCTTTGGTAACGGACGTCATGACAGTGCTTGTAAGGTTCTGCACAACCTGCATTCCAGCTATACCCATAACTGAAAATCGTTTCCTGAGGTATTCGACATTCGATATGAGACTGTCAAATGACACGCTCTTGGCAGCGCTGTCTATAGCTTGAAAACTTTTCTCAGAACCTCTAAGCTGAAGTTTTTCTTTTAATCTATCCAATGATGTCATGGTTGTTTTGACATTAGTTTCAAAGTTTTTGTTGTCAAATTTCATCTCAACAACTTTTTCGTCGATTGTGTTACTCATCCACTTATCACATCCTTCCATGCATCATTTGCTATTTGGTCAAAAATAGGCCGGATAGCAGGATTGATATAATCTCTTCCTTCTACCCAGCCCCCAGTACCGGTTCCGTGTCCGTATTGCAGTATCACAGCTATCGGAACCCCTTCATTCACGTTTGAATTTAAAAAAGAGATTGTAGCTGTTCCGTTCTGGTTTTCTATCTTGTAATACCATGAGTTGGCGGTTTCTCCTGAGTCCACAGGTGTTGCTGAAGCCAATGCTTCTACCCCAGCTCTGCCATACTTGTTGAGCTTTCCAAGATGTATTCCTTCTTTGGCTCGTTCAAGAAAACTCGTAAGTTTTGAGAAGTCGCCTTTCTGCTTAAACTGAATAGCACTCATACAATCCCCCTATCTGGTCACCCCTTCGTGTGCCATTTTCTTTTTCTTTCTGCATTCAGCTTTGCATAGTAATTCAGAGTTTCTGCTTCCGACCGTTTTTTCTGTGGTTTGTTCTCTTCCTCGAATATCTTGAGTAATGTCATTAATCGATTGAGGTGCCATTTCTCGCATTCAATGGGAACACCAAGACTAAACATGCAGAAATATAAATACTCTGATGTTATGAACTTGCTATTATGTTTTTTGGTCGTAGCCATTTCATTGAATGTTGTTGCGGTCATGGGGTCATTAATATAAGAAGAGATTTCTTCTATATTTCGCTGAGATAAAGCGAGAAACACTGAATCTTTCACATTTTTTGTGATTGTCATGCATTTGAAATAGTCAAGTATTTCTGTTGCCGAGTGCTGAAGTTTTGGGTCGAGGTATGCTTTGTGATGCTTCTCTTCCCATTTTGAAAGTGACACCAAGGAGTGCTCCATCTGTATCGTGGTTTCTGGAATCCACAAAAACTGATTTGTATTCTCATTGAATATTTCAGTTTTCGGTACAGTAATCTGAAGCACTCTGGATCACCTCTCTATTACACGCTTGCTAATACGTTTGCCGTATTATTCATAGCTGTTTTTTTCATTTCCTCTGACACCTTTTTAGGCATGATACCGTTTATAAAGGCCGCCCCTGCCTCATCATTAGTAGCCAGCTCCATAAAAAGCTGATCATACATTGGTGTCGCAATAAAATTAAGATAAAGCGGATTTCCTTTCTCATCTGTCTTACGGAATGACTTACCATCTGGGGCAAGCTCGCCATATGATTTGCAGATAACCTCCTTGAACACCTTGATAATCTCGGTGGTGTCCTTTGCATCCACAATCTTCTGAAGAAGCTTATCTAAACCACCCTTTTCGGAAAGTGTCATCTCCGTAAGCTCTGCTTCGCTTAGGTGGAAGTATTCATCCTGCTTGATTTTGTTTCCTTCATAATCTTCATATTCAAATGTCTTCTTTAACATATTGTTTCCTCCTTAATAAAAAAGTCCCCAACACATCTGATCTGACATGCTGGGGGCTACAAAAATTCATTGTTGCAGACAGAATACTATGCTGCCTGTGCTCCTGTGATGATCTGTGCAATCTCATCTGGAAGTGGGAGTCTTGGATCTGTGGTCGCATCGCCGTAAAGAACCTTCTCGATAGCTGCCATAGCTGCCTCTCCAACATCAACACTTGAGATCTCAAGGTATGCTGTAGACTTACTGCCCGTTACAGCAACTGGTGTTGTTGAAAGCTCGTATGACATTGTTGATGCCTCTGGACTCTCGTTTGTTGATGAGTGAGTCTTGGATGATGGCTTTGCCACTGCTCCATAGATAATATGGATCTTGTATCCATATTCATCCTTCTTGGTATCGTTTCCCAGGATTGTCTGGTAAGTCATACCAAATGTCTTTCTGTCCTGCTGACGGATTGTTACACCCTTTGCAATTGTTTTCTTACCATCACAGGCATCAAACTCATCTGGTGTGGTATAACACTCAACTGTAGCTCCGAAGTCCTCTGCTGAATACAGTGAAAGATACTTCTGATTATCTGCATAGATCTTAGTCTCTTCTCCGCCTGATGGGTTCTCAGCTACTGAAGAAAGACCATTCCATGCTACTCCATTTGGGTATGCACCAGTTTCATCCTGAAGGTATAATCCACCCTTGGATACGCCTGTCTCATAAAACTTCTGTCCCATTGCATCCCAAACCATTGCTTTATTTGCCATAGTTTTTATCTCCTTTTCTAACAATATAGTATGAATACGTTGTGATGAAGGTTAGACGCCCGATAATGCCTGTCATGGGTGCAGTAAGGCACCCCAAGCAGTTTTTCTACCACCGGAATATCTGGATCTTTGGAAATCACAACTATTTCATAGCAATAAAAAACGGAGTAATTTGAGTTGTCAGCTCTTTTACTCCGTATGTTTGTTCTTTGATATCTAATTGCAGGGTATGACATTTTTAACGTCTCAGGGGGTTCGTAATACACGTTCGTACTACCCAATAGCTCAACGAGTAGGGCATGCAGTTCAAGTCTGCTCATCTTCTGTATACACCTCCCCGATTGTCAAAAGAAGTCTAGGGTACTGAGAAGCATCAATCTTATCGACCTGCCACTTAGTACCCATATACTCTGCATATATGATGTTTGAGCAATTCTCAATGAGGCGTGGATCTGCCAGTATAGACAGGGTGACATCATACTTAATGTTTCTGTTAATGCTTTCTCCAGATGACTGTCTTCGATAATAATTATTCATAGCATCACCATAATAATTACGGGCATATATCTTTTCTTCCCAGTACCCGGGTTTAGTCTCAACAGTTTTTGAATACCCTATTTCACCATACCATTTAGCCATTTTGAATTTCTCCTTATCTGATCTACTCGGACTTAACTGTTGCCAGCTTAGCTGTGGTAGATGTAGTTGAATCTGTAGTTACATATGTAACTGTAGCAACATTTTTCTTAATCTCGCATGATACAGGGAGGAAGCGAATGCCGGTAGCATCAACAATAACCATTCCCTTGATGAACGCATCCTGAAGATCTGCTGCACTGATTTTCTCAGTACAGTCTGCATTTGCATATGCAAATGTGTCAGCCGCCTTTGTATAAACCTTTCTAGCAGCTATGTTCTTATCTGTAACATTCATGAAAATATTATCCATGTTTTACCTATCTCCTTTCATCGACTAAGCTACTGGCTCCTCAAGAGCAATAGCTGAATATGGCTTTGTGAGTGATCCTGATATACGAGTCTCAAGCAGGTATAAATACTGGTTGAAGTTGATATCGAAGTCATCGAACTTGGTTACCTCTCCGCCCTTTGTAGCACCGAATGTATAATCTGCCAGATTTACAAAGATGCCAAGGAGCTTATGCTTCTTACCCCCATCATCAACTCTAACAAGGCCGCCAAACTGCTCCACGGTATGGATCTCATTTACGTTGAGTGCTGCGGCAAGGTCTGCCTTTGAGTTGTATATTCTTCTACCATTGCGATCTCTAGCCAGAAGCATTACATTGAGTGCATGTGGGGTGCAGTAGTAATCCGGTGTACCAGATCCCTTAAATTTCTCTCTTGAAAATAGAGCTGCCTCAACTACTGCCTCAGCATAAATATAGCTATCTCCAAAGTTCACAGATGTATCGGTTCCCTGGAGCTTTGCCTTCTCAGCAGCTATATCTATATCCTGCTTGATGCAGTAGAAGTCATCATCATTCCAAATAGACCTAACATGGTCTTCGTGAATCTTGTCTGGGTCACCATCATCTCTACCATCGCCAACAAGTGCTGCAAGAGCAAGTGTCTCGTCAAGAGCATGTCGCATAAGCTTCCACTGATATGAAACTACGTCAAAATCTGTAATATCTACGATATCGTCCCTCTGAAGCTCATCCTTGATATAAACTGTCTGAGGATCAGTTGTTCTACCTACAAGCTTAATCTGGTTTGTAAGTGTCTTATGATCACCCTTCTTCTGGTATCCCTGTGCAAGGGCTCTTTTTCTAGCATCAGCATTTCTGGTTCTGATTCTGCTGATAGGGCTTTTATGAATCTTGCTCATTACTGAGGCAACCCATGTCTGATCCCTCTCAAGAGTATTTGGCTCCCCCTTCTCTACTAACTCGAATTCTGGAAAGAGCTGCTCTACGTCTTCGTTGGTAAAGGCGCCATGAGCGAGTGTGTCCTTATGTGCGGCAACATAATTTTTAAGTGCCTCCCTGAAAGAACCAACACTGGTCTTCTTAGCTTCGCTAATGATTGCTACCTCGTCTGAATGAGTGAGCGCTGTTCCCTCAGACATCTCTGCCTGATCAAATACATTGTGCTTGATTGTTCCCATTTCTCCATCTCCTTCTTTATTATCATTGTTGTCGGCACCAGAAGCTGCCAATCCAACTAAGTAATCGACAACCTTCTTCTGATCATCGTTGAGTGTGTTATAGACATCCTCTACAGTCTTGTCGTCATCAGACTTACCTTCTGACTGCTCTGGTGTCTTTGTGTCCTTGTTATCCTCCACTGTTTTCTCCTTTTCTGTCTTGTCATCTGAGTGATAGAGTACTAAACCTGCAATATCGTAATTTGCAACGAACGCATCATCTTCTCCATCACCGTGTGCTATTGCCCAATCAATGGTTGCCCCTGGATTAGCCCCTGCTAGTACCAGACTCAGTTCCCTGATGATTCCGTGAACCACATTAGATCCAGCATGTTTCAACTTGTTCGCGTATATAGACAGAGACCTTACATCTCCATGCTCGACCAGCTCCTTTGCATGCTGTCCTTCCTCGGTATTGTTAAAAACACCATACGCGTACACACCATCATCTCGGTTTTCAAGCACGGCATGTCCTAATACGGCGTTCACTGAATCATGATCATGATTCCAGACAATAGGAACCGTCACGCCATCCTGGTCTTTAAACGCATCTTTCTTTATGATTCGACCATCACTACACAAGAGATCGTTTCGTGTAGCCCAACCACCAAAATCGTATTTATCCATTTTGATATTCTCCTTCCTGTATTTCTTCCGTATAATCCTGTGGAGTATTTTTATTTGGCTGCGCGATATTGCTATTGATAAGCTCATCCGCCTTTGGATCTGATGAAGGCATCATGCCGATGATCTGACGTATTTCGTTTGACGTCATTATTTCGTTTCTGGTAAACTTGTCTGCTATTTCAGCGATACTGCTGACTGGGACTAACTTGAATGGGTCTTTGAAATACGTGATTGACTGCCCCTGTGTTATGGCGGTCTTTGTTAAGAACTTTCGTTTGAACTCATCAGCGATTGCTGATGCAATAGGTTCTATAGTTCTGCTGTTATAGTTCAGCATGGTCTTCTCGTCTGCTGTGCCATCGAGAACACTCTGGGTAATGCCTAACTGTGCATAAAGCTGTTCCTGAAGAGTCTCTATTTGCTTTAAAAGATTGTTTTCAAGAGATCTATTAAGCTGTGTTATCTTTTCGGTGCCATCTGCATAGGCAATTCCATACTTAGATCCTGACAGCTGATCCTCGATTTCCTGACGTCTCTGATTTGCTTCTCGCCTCTTCTGTTCGGTTTTTATGATGTATGGTAACTGGATTATAAGATCGAGTTTTCCAGATGCTGTCTGCTCATCAGTTATGTCCAAAAGGCTTAACTTACGAGCAAGACGCTGATAGACTGAGTTATACTCGTTGATTACCGCGTACATCGGATTTTCTATAATCGCAACGTTACGCTTGGGAAGGATAATGTCCTCTTTTCTACCGGTTCGCTCATTATATAGTCGAATCTTAACTTTATACGGAAACCATTCCGTGATCTTACCGACTCGCATGGATGTGATGTCGTATGAATCGGTATCAGTTGGATCATAGAGTGTGTCCACAGGAACAACTGCCGCAACTCCTTCATCAAACATAGTAAGAACCGTATCTCTTATAAAAGATCGACTTGTCTGATCGATGTTTGCCTCAAGGGTAAGACATGCATTGAGTCCCGTATTCTTTTCGGATTTAAACCGACCATTATCATCCAACTGACAATGTTTGAATCCTATTTGTTCAACGTCTATTGCAATTCGGTTGAATATCGAAGTTATTATTGATCGTTCATTCCCTCGAGTTAATCGCACACGATCAGGTCGTGACGAATAACTGACTCCCGCTGAGTATCCTAATGTTGGATCCTTATTCATAAATGCATTCCAACCATTTTTCACCCTTTCGGGTAATCTATATGTTGCCATTCATACCCTCCTTAATCAAAAGCTTCACGATTAAGCTTGTATGCAACATAGGCATCCATCATAGCCGCCACTGCATCTATCTTCTGCTCATATCGTTTCTTCAATAATTTCCTATTGCCATTCGTGTCTTCGAGAGTTATACAATTACCCATAGCAAATGTCATAAGCTCTTCATCAAACAAAAGAAGCCTGTCCTCAGCCAATTTTTTCAACTCGCCAAGAGGTACAGACTCGGTCTTCACTCCCTGTATTACTTTTTCTATTCCGAATGGGCCATTTTCACGTTCCCATCTTTCTACAAAATCCCTTGCATTATATGGATCAAAACCGAAAGCTCTTACATCATAAGAACACTGACAAATGTAACTATCCAAGTCATCATATACTTGCATCATGTCTAGTACTGTGCCTGGCATTACCATTAGACTGCCTTCTTTTATAAAAGTTTCGTATTTCTGGCGCATAGCCGCAGGGAGTTTGAATAATGTCTTTTCAGTTATATAGTTCCTGGTTTTTATACCAAAAGCCCCTGTTGATAATGGGAATAAAAATGTGAAAGCACAGAAATCATCACCTTGTGATAGATCTGCACCCATAGAACAAGGCATCTCCCAGAAATCTCTTTTACGATGTGGAAGTGTCTCATCATAGGTAAAGTAATATGTGTATCCTTCCATAGGGATACCAAAACGTTTTGCCAAAATATCATTACGTGTTGCTGGGGCTTTTTCAGCTCTCTCAACATCATCCTGATATGTATCATATGTTACTGTCTTACCAAGATTCGGATTGGCTTTGAGCCACATCTCTGGCTTTGCTACTTCTTCGATGGAGTCGAGTTTATACCACCAGATTGATGTATGTGGCGCACTATACTCGCCCTTGAGAATCGACATCAATTCCATTTTGATTGTATCACCGCTGCCGTTACGGACTGTTCCCTCTGAGCTAATTGCCACTATGAGATAATCGTTGTTGCTCGTGCTTGCGTCACCCTGCTCTTTAGCAGCTCCCTGTTCAATAGAACCTATAACGTCTTCACGTACATCACCAGACAACCACTCATCTATAGTTGCCACTTTGATTCTCATTCCCTGAAGAGCATCGATACTCATTGGCCTAATCTCAAGAATCGATCCGGTCAAGAAATTCTGAATACCTTTCTTGGTGCTTGCCAGCTTAACTCTACGAGCTTTTGAACCAGTTGTATTCTGTAATGATCCTTCTGTAAGGAATTTATACAATGGTCCTCTAGCCCTAGCTATTGCAGTTCTGAAAGGTGACATGACCTCTTCAGCCTGAGCCATTCTTGGTGCAACCGTGACCTGATGTGTTGTTGATTTATCGACATTAAGGAAGTAATTCTGGATGCATGATGCATACATAGATTTAGCTGCGCCTCTGGCAACTATAAGATACTGCTTTCGGACAAGTCGTTTCTTTATACGCTTCTTCACATACCTGCCGCCATGATTATCTTTACCTGGAACATATATACTACGCTCGACAAAGTAGTACCAACCAAATATCTGCTCTGCCCAAAGCTTAAAAGTGAACAGCAAGTGTAGATCCTCACCATTGGTGAGTGTCAATTCGTTCTCGCAGTAATGTACGAAACCGTTTATGGCCTGGTCGTCATAGTAAACTCCAGGATTAGCTATGAGCGCGTCGATTCGGTTCATTTCCATCTCTATCTCTTTACAGACAGGAATTTTACCGGCTATGACATCATCTCGGAACTGACCATAATAAATAGGCGTCGCGGTGTTCGATAAACTCATGACATCACCTACCCATTATCAGTCTTCTTATCCTTCTTCTTATCTTTTTCTTTTTCACCGATAATAGGAAGTCGTTCGTCACCTGTTTTTTTAGTATTATAAATCTTAGCAAAGTTATTCCATCCGTTTATACTGTTTGAAGTAACGTCGTTCATCTTCTTACTCCATTTATTAAACGAATCAAGGAATTTCTCCCCACGACCTATCTCTTTGGGGATGAGAGATGAAATATTCCGTTCAAGCACCAACCTACGATATGCTGAATCCAACTCATCAGTCGAGAAAAGATCAGCATGTTTGTATAGTTCTTTCGCTGATCTGCTTTTAAGAATCTGTTCTTTTTGTTCTTCCACCGACAGCGGTTTGGATTTTGAATTCGTAAGCTGATCATGTTCCTTTGCTAAACGATTATATTTCTTTGTGTTATCAACCATTTTGTTTTCCACTGTACGAAGTCTTCTCTTTCCAGCAGTAGTCAAAGTTCCATCTTTTCTCTGGTAACGACGTATCCCCCATCGCATGCCGAGAATCCCATGGTGGACTAACACGTCAGAAGGGATCATGTAATAACCCATATAATCACCCCCTTATTCAACAGCGACGTTAAGTCGCCATTCAAGTTCTGCTATTTGTCTATTGATGGATTCGGTTATTATGGAACTGGTAGGTGGATCAAAAAGTAGACGCACCTTTAAATAGATGTAGCTTTTTACAGCTTCAAGATTTGTAGAATCTGTTAGATACTCACTCCATGTCGTCGTCTTATCGCTTATGACAAAACCGTTTGGCGGGCCTACGCCTATCTGATTAAGTGAAAAGAACACAGTGTTTATGTGCATTACTACATCCTTATCGAACGGATCGTAGTCCTCTGGTATACCAAGGAGCTTCTTGACGGATGTTAAGATACTGTCGTCCATATATACCTCCTATCTCTTCCACGGGCAAGTGTCATATCTTGATCTGGTAATTGGTTCAGATACAAGTAGACTCCTGTCTCCGTAATGTATTGCCCTATGTGTATTTCCTGTTACCGAAATAAGATACTCCGGGTTAAGCAAGATATCAGTTGCTTCCAGAATATCAATCTTAGAAATCGGATTCATGTGATGTATAAGAATATATTTCTCAATTTCGCGACCTGGCATAGCTAAGTCACACGCATTATCTCGAATAATTACTTTATCCCTAACCCTGCCCCATTCTTTGGATTTATAAAAGGCTTGATTCAAATATCTATCGAATCCGAATGTGTCTTCCCCCACAATACCAGATAGCTTTAAATATTCAAATCGTTCCTCAAATGTCGGTATGGTGATTAGCTCTGAATATGTTCTAATCTTCATCGTAGTCATCACCTACTTCTCCAGAACCAGAGTAATCCATCATAGCTGCGATAGCCTGTTTATAAAGTTCATCCTGCTCTTCTGAACTCTTAATACTATCTATCTTCGCCTGGTTCAGTTTTCCTTCTGATCGTAACTTTTCAAGTTCCAACTGATACTTTGATGTGCCAAGTTTGAGAAAATGACATATCAATGTATCGGAAGCCGTATTATCACGTATTCTTTGTTCGGCAGTATTCATGGCTAAAGATATGATCTGGTTTTCCCTCGCCTCGGGTGTAAGTGCAGGTCTGAAACTTTTAGGTTCTTCTGAGGTAGTTTTCTTGACCTTTGCCATGCTATCACCTGCTTTCAAATATGTTGTTATACACTTAGATGGCATTTGTAAGGACTTATGGGGCCTGTTCACGGATGGTTGGCGAACAAAAAATATGTAAACTTGAAAGGAGTTTTACTATAGGGATTTGTATATAGACGGAGGAGTATCTACGTCCCACCACAGGTTATCCCATAAACCCTTGCAAATATCATCTAAGCTGTTTTTCCAAATATTCCCCCGGGGAATTTTTGAGGAGGCCGGCGATGACGGGAGGGGGTGCATTTTTACAGACCCCCCCTATGTCTTTTCGCCCTCTATGTTGCGTTATTTATGCTGCATTATCTTCCATTTCCACTTTTTTATATAGATTGAATGGATCTGAAGTGATTATACTGTCTATTGCACGTTCAACTTCTCTATCATATTCAACCTGAGACATTCCATCAGAAATGTGGGTAATTCTTCCGAGATAGTTGCATGTATAATAACCTTTTTCTGTATCAAAGTTATTCCAATCATTGAATTCAGTAATTGGATTAAAAGGATTGTCAAAAGTTGTAATAGCAACTCGCTTGTTTGTATTCGCATTGATGTCTGCCATTTACTTCACTCCTTTCAAATACTTTGAAACTGTTGATGTTGAAACGCCAAGTTTGTCTGCGATTTCCTGCAATGTATAGTTAGATGCTGCGAGTGCTTTGATTCTGCTAACTTTCGCTGTACTTAGTTCAGAAGTCTGTTTTGGCATTGCTCTTTCTCTAAGCTTATCAGCATTTGCATTATTGAGGATACGAACAAGCATGTTATTGGTTACAGCACCAGCCTGAATAGCTTCCCATTCTTTGTCAGTAATGTTAATTTCTCTGTCCCTTCTTGAAGATGCGCCAACATCCACACGACTAGCAACTATAGCCTGCTGAGATGCTTTCTTTATGTCACTGGTTTTCATATCTTTATTATTGGCTTTCTTTTCACCGACAATGACACTGGCTTTTCTCTGTGCTGCACGCTCCCTTGGTGCATTGAGTTCAGCAGTATTAAGTTTCTCTTCCAGACTCTTTACCTCTGATGCATACTTCTTCTTGGCTTCTTTTGACATAGCTATATTCTCTATATTTGCATAGTCCAGGCGGGCCCGGTTTGCCATAGCCTTCATACTATTAGCATAATCCGCATACAGTAGCTCCATAGGATGCTTAGCCTTGGACACTAATGTATTAGCATCGTCTGTCTCAGCCATCTTAGTACTCTGCTGTTTCTTATAGTCCCTTGCATACTCTATGGTACCCGTCTTATCAGTATAGCTTACTTCCTTGGTCACGGGGTCTATATGTTTAACAGGGGTATACTTCTCTGCTGCTACTGGGTCGTCCTTCTTATACTTGATGGTCTCACCGGATGTGGTCTTGATACTAACCACTCCTGACTTACTCGTGGATCGCTTAGGATAGTACAGGTCCTCAGTGGTCTTGTATATGAGTGCACCTTCAGGCTTGCCTGGGTCATACCAATCTTTGCCTTTTTGATTGATCTTTGGTGTACCTTGTCGCTTTGGTACTGACGTTTCACCCTTGCTTCTCGAAAGGATTGTAGCAGCGCCACCAGCTCTTACAAGATTCCCATTCTCATCGTATTTAGGCTGATAATCTTTTCTAAGAGCTGAAATATTATTGTCATGCTCGCTCTGTTTATAGTCTAGCTTATGTTTCTCAGCATCAATAACTACCATTGAATGTCTAACTGCTGCTGCAAGCTGATCTTCTCCAGCTCCCGCAAGTGTCATATCTGTAATCAGATTTGAAATCATTCCCATCTCGGTCTGAGTGTTCTTCATGATCCTGTACTCACGACCATTACGATAGTAGTGCTTCTCTCCATTACTATCTACTTTACACTCACCGCCATAAGCAACCTTAGGGTCGAATCCCTCAAGTCCCTTCAAAGGCTTTGTAGATGTGATCTTAACTTTTCCGCCAGCATCATGCGTTGGAATGCACATAACAGTATCGCCATCAAAGTCTGCTCCAGACAATCTTTCTGCTACTTTGCTGTTAATACCTATGGCATCCTGAACATCACCGCCAAGAAGTTTCTTTGCCTCTTTATGATTGTTGTTTACAGTAAGTATAGGTATCTCAAATGTTCCGCCATGCGGATATCTGATGAGTGCTAGCTTGGTCCCTGTTTCATAGTTGGGGGCATACACTTCCGTGTCCTTCATTGTTGGAAATGGGATAATAACATGATATCTCTGTCCCGGAAGTGCTGCCGCCTGAAGATTAACTGCTGCTGAATCACAACCCTCTGCAAACTTCTGAAGATAGTGTTTTTTTATGACAGGATTCGTAAGGGACATAATCTCGTCATATTCTGCTGCTTTGTCTGCCTTGGCAAGGTCCAGCTGCTTCTTTGCCATCGTTACAGACTGCTTACCAAGAAACTGTGATGGAAGCGCATTTTTCCATTCAGTCCAGTCACCCTGATCAGCTCTTTTATTTATAAGCCCCAGTTTTTCTTCTCCGGTCTTAGCATCTTTGTACCAATACTGTCCACCCTGGTCAGCATCTTTTATAAGCGACCCAAAAGGATTGTCTGGATCACTTTTGATATCTTTAAGGACTTCCATCTTTGGAACGTCCTTTGTTTTATTTGTATTAAATATAACATCAACACCATCTGGCATATCGTCAGAATATACTGCCATACCTTTGAGATACTTCTTACCGTCTACCATGATACGAACCTGTGCATATTTGGAATCGCCAAGGCTAAGATCTTGACATCCTCTACGAAGTTCTATAACACCATCTTTCTCGATACCGCCATCTTCGTTATACCGAATCATAAGTCTCTTTGAATCGAGGCTTTCTGGATATGTAAATTTACGATGGAATGTTTCGCCATCATCTGTCGAAAAATAGTCTGTCAAAGGTTTGACTTTATCCAGATCATATATTTCTGAATGTGGTATATCTGGTTTAGTAAGAACTTTCTGAGTAGTCATCTGGTTTGGATTAGTCGCCTGTGGAAATCTGCCATTATATACATGGTATCCTTCTCTTTCCAGAATGGTTAATGCCTGATTCATCTTCTCCTCAGAAATATGAAGCTCACGCTCAACTCCCTTACCAACATCAACCATACCCTTCTTATCAACCTGCTCTCTCATGAAATCAGCAGCATTTCTAGCCTGTTTCATTCGACTCTCAGAATCTGCATTGAGTAGTGATCTGACTGTGGATTCAGATATACCCATCTGTCTTCCAATCTCTGTAGCGCCAAGGCCATCTTCTTTGAGTGACTTGGCTCTTGATACATCGAGCATTCTTCTCTCATCCTTACAAAGAGACTTCTCAGTTCTATACTGTGTTGTTGTCATACCAAAGGTATTTCTTATATTATCCGGAGTTTCTTCCCAGCCGTCTTTCTTGAGCGATTCAACTCTACTCAAAAAATCATCGCCATGCTGATATGGGTTTTCTCCAGACCCCCAAGGATATCTGCCAGAACGCCTTGGCATTCCGTAATGCTCAAGAACCTCAGCATCTACAGGTTCTGAACCGCATCCCAAATTTGATTTTATTTCATCTGAAATTGAACTCATGATTTAAGCAACCTCCTTTTCTAACTTTTCAAGAAGTTTGTCGAGGTGAATTATCTTGTCCATGATCGGAGCAATCTCCTCTGCTGTCGGATTATGAACCAGCACTTCATCCTGCTTGTATAGCCGGAGTTCCATCTCAATGTCGCCAGGAGCAACATGATATTCAAGACAAAATAAAGCAGCATAAACCTCCAGCTGCTCGATATGGTCTTCGATCTTTCCAGACTTACCAGTTTTTAAATCATGAATTCGTAATACATTATTCTTGAAAGATATAGCATCCGCTGTGCCAAAAAATCTCTCAGAATAAAATAAAACAACCTCTGTACTCATCTTGAATCCGATTGCATCATTTACATATGCATTCAGAGTCTTCTTTGTACGAGGTTGTTTAATCCCAAGGTCTATTGTTTCTTTAGCCCATGCATGGAGCCTTGTTCCAATCTGTGCCATTTTCAGGTTTCGATACACCTCAATTGCTTTGGTATCATCATACCTGAGCCACGAGCTTTTACTCGCCGAGAAAGGCGCGTGAAGGCCTTCCAGTTTCAAATGCTGATTGAAGTTCATCTAAAATTTCCTCCTTGTTTTCTGGGTAAATAAAAGCAGCATACGACATCTTATCCATAAGGTTTACATAGTAATCCTGATTTGGGCGATGGCTTGCTCTTTTGCTCTCTTTACCTTCCAGTGCTGCCCATTTGTCCCTATACAAAATAAGCAGGTCTGGTATTCCCTGTCTTTCTATGGCATCCAGATGTATCACCATACTTCCTGGAAACCGATGTTCAATTTCTTTTTTTAGATCCGCCTTGAATTTTCCTTCAGGTGTCACTAAAGCATTCCTCCTTTCATTTTCAGAAAGAAAAATAGAAGCACACATAAATATGGCGCTTCTTACCTCTCTCTCTATAAAAGGGGATGTATTTGCCGCGAGCAAAAAATAATAGGAATTGTGTCTGCTGCGAAAAAAGAAGAGCCGTTGTAAATTTAACGACTCTCCTGATTGAGATAGATTATTTTTTACTTGTCTTCTTCGTTGTCATAATTATTAATGTATTTGTTCATTTCCATAGCCTTGTTAAAGACATCGTTGTCGTAATTGCACTGTGCTTTGCATCCTTTCCGAAATCCATCTATGCGTCCTTCTCTACGTCCAATGTTGCATCCTATAAGTAATGATATGCTTGCACACACACCGCCGTAGATACCAACGATGATTTCTTCCTTATGCTCCTTAACATACTCCTTCGCTGTCTCATACTTTTCCTTAGCTTTCTCTTTAAAATTACCCATAATAAAATCCTCCTTTTGAATCATTAAAAAGTTTCTATCTCATTATAGAAAATGTATTTGACACGAATTGTGCAAATACTAACCGATATGCGTCGTATTATCTCACAACTCCTCTGTATTGCCATTAAGTACTTTTGTATAATCAATACATAAACTTAACAGAGAGGAGGTGAAATGATATGAGTTTTGATCCGAGCGACGAGCGCTTATCGGGACTTGCTAACATACCGACCAACTCACCCGCCGACCAAATAACACATGCATTAAAGGAACACTGTGACGGGATGGGGAATATAAGTACGTCACTAGAAAATGACTATGCTATCATTTACGAGCAAGGCCGTCAGGATGAAGCATATGAGTCCAAATATTTATATCTTCCCGAGTTTCAAGAAGACATGGACGACGAATCTACTGAAGACAATATAAGCAAAACAATAGATGGAATTGGATATACTATGAATGCCATAACTGGTTTGATGTATGTTAGTGTGTTGGTAAAATACCGGCTTATACCTTTTGTAAAAACAAAATATACAAAACTCAGACAAAATAAAAAATGAAATCTGGTCGTATATGAGGGCAAGGAACCCAGTACAGCGTTTTGTATTGGGGCCTTAATCTTGTATTATTCCCAGATAAACTCTGGTAAAAACGTGAGTGCTTTTGTCATGTATTTTTCTGTCTTTAACTTTATTTCGTCAAACTGATCATCGGTGCACTGGAATATTACGGGAGTATAATATTGTCTATACTTTTCATCTCTTAATATTATGCCGACTAACTCGCGATGATATAAATATAACGGCGACTGCAACAACGTAGGTCCATGCCTTTTAACTACACTAATTGGCATTATCGGGTTATACCATACCTCTGCGTCTATATCACAAGCGCCAGATATTAGTCCTAAAAGTATTCCTATATCATAATCACTTCCTTTTTTATCGCCTTTTTGACATATACACACGTGCCATTTCTTTGTCTCTTTATCCATACATATTCCTCCTAAAAAATAAGAGACCCAGCATATTTCTATGCTGAGCCTCCCGGTTCTTAATATTATTTTATTAACTTGTATTCGGTTATCCTCTTATGCTCATACAGTTCATTTAATCTAGCAAGTATCAATTTCGATCATATGGACATGATGTAATACATTTAGGATAGCATTCTGCACCGCAATGATTCTTGCATATGGCAGGTTTATATGCTATCAGTTTCCTTATCTCTCCACCAAACATATCACCTGGATATGTTTTATAACAATCCCAACATACAAACTTATTCATATACTCATTGTAAAATAATGGTGTTTTACATTTAGGACAAAGTATTGGATATTCCTCATCCCTATCAAGATAAGCTTGATTTGTAGTCAGCTCTTCTTCGTCGAATTCCGCCCCACAACATGTACATTCATATTTATCGATTATAGAATTGTATTCAAATTCTCCTCTGTCACATTCTGTACAAACCATTCCTACAAGATATTCTTTCATAATCCGAAAACCTCCTTAACTTTTTACTCTTCCGTCTACTAGTTACTAACTATACTGCAATTATACTTTGACGACTGTAAAAACTAAAGAGATTTCATAAGACATTATGACTTTGTAAGGTTCGTTTCCGAGATGATAAATTTTGCTGAAAACAGCCCTCTGCCCGGATGCCCACTTTTATTTCCCATTTATATATATTTATATAATATTTTTTTCATATTAATTTAAGAAAAAAAGTGGGAAAGTGGGCAGAAACCCCGCAAACCCGCATAAATACTAGGTTTTTCGCTGCCCACTTTTGTTTTTAAAAGTGGGCAAAGTGGGCAGAAAAGTGGGCAAATGGCCATTTTTTTACAAAATTTTTGGGTCTGCTACCGCCTCAAAAATGGGCAAAACACCCACAAAACCGGGCAGAAGCCCAGATATTTTTGTAAAAGTGGGCAGAGATTTTAGATACTATTTTTGTATTACATCACAAGTTATGGTCATCAATCCGCCGTTTTTTGAGTCATATCCAAAATCTAATTCGTATTTATGCTCAGAATCATAGTACCTAGCAAAGCCACTATTATCATCGATTCCATATGCATCCATACTAGTAAAAACACCACCCTTCAAAGCTGAATCATATTTTTTAAAATCATCAGACGTAGCCGAACTGATCGATGCATAATAACTTGTATCTGAATCCCTATCAATTGATATACTTTTATCTGAAAAAATATCTTTGGCATCTGGCAATATACTAGACATTACAAAGTCACTCTCAGCCTCCGTACTAACACTTTCACTACTTCCTGAACCAGTATTGCTACTATCACCACCGCATCCAACAAGTCCAACACACATAGCTCCAACTAATAAACCTATAAATAATCTCTTTTTCATAAAAATCTCCTCCTCTGAAAATATAAGACTATTATACTATTCGCCTACGCTATCATCAACCTGCAAATACTCATAATCGTCAGGATCAATCCAGCACCTGACAACCTCGTATCTTCTCAGAAATAGCTTGTCACCGCGCCACAACTGTCTACGTATACTACCTCGCGCTATTCCCAGAAACCTGGCCAAATGCGCTTCACTCATGATCCCAGCACAACTACCATCATTCTGCTGATCATATACAATATAAGCTCTCATCACTGTATGCCCATCCCTACGCAATTTCATCACCACCATTCTTCTCTGCATATAAACACTCGGTCCTGAATTTGCAAAAAGAACAGGCAAGCCCTCGTGAAAGTGTCTTGCACTTACTCATCAAGGCTGTCTTATCCCTATGTAACTGCAAGATCTGCTCCTGTAATTTTTTAATCTCTTCATCTCTCAAAGTCGCTTTTACAGTCTTTTTCCGTATATCCATGTTTTATCGCCTAACCTTTTCTAATAAAATAAATAAAGCGCCAATGACGTAATCATCAGCGCAAAATCAATTATCACCGCAACAGCCAGCAAAACCGATCTGGCGGTCTCACTCAGTTCCTTCTTCTCCATTTTTGTCCTCCTCTGTATCATCATAATGATTCATGAATGCTCGAAAATCTTCAATACATGAATCACATAAATCACACTCTACTGCTATGATGTTATTTGTGTTTACCACATTTATCCCCCTAGTGATAGAGCCTCCGCAGTTCCACTTTACTCTATTTTTCTCATAGAACTTACCACACCTATCGCATTTTCTTGCCATTGACATAAATATCATTCCTCCTAATATGTAATATTTATTTTTCTAATAAACTCACGAATACGATCAAAACAATGTATCGCAAGGTAAACTATAAGTAACAGGAAAATAATTAACAGTTTCATATATGATCACCGCCCTCTTCCGTATCTGTAGTATTAACCTTACACTTTATCATTGTCATTCTTTCATCAAGGGCTTTTTTCTTTGCTGCCCATTCTTCGGCAAGGCATTCGACATCTGGTGATAATCTTCCCACGGTATGCATCATAGTAATTAGAAGGGCCCGACGCTCTTTATCTAGCATATATTCAGCAACCTTGAGATCGTCCTCTGTACCTGCCAATAGTTCATGAAATGGTTTTGTAATTTTATCCTCAATATTATCTATACCCTTTATCCTCTCAATACCTTCAGGATGTTCATTATTATGGGCTGCTATATATTCGGACATGTCTTTAAAATTTATATTTCGCGTCCTCTCTATAGCCTGTTTTGCCTTTAATAGTTGATCGTATGGACTATCATCAGAATTATGCCGCCACTCTTTTACTAGCATTTCCTCGGACGCCCACCTATTTTCAATATTCTGATCTATGTGGGCATACACACTTTTACGTTTCCTCAACCTCCTACTTAGCCAACCAAAACCTTCCAATATCCAACTCACAATCCAAATTGGAATGCAACAGGCTATTACTATTGGCCAAAATAGAATATATAAAGTGTTATACTCTTCATCTACCATTTCCGATATAGACCAACCGATCACTGCATAAAACATTACCACTACAATACTAATTAATATCTTCACGGACCATCCTCCTTATCTTCTCACCCCACTCGGGATGTTCCTTAGCATATTCTTTGGTATCATAGACTTTCACACATTCGCCATCGATTATAGGAAAAGAGTCTGTCTGATCTGTGCCCTCTTCGGTCTCCTTTTTCTTTGAATCCGCAACAGGATAACAAAATACTCCATTCTTACGTAGCCCTTCTAACTGCTCTTTAGTCAACTTAATGCCAGCTGATTTGAGAATACCAAACACCCGTTTGATATCACCAGTCGTTTCTGGTATCGATTCTTTTATTTCTCCAGTAACAAACTCTGAATATGGTAAACTCTCGATCCACTTGCAGAACTCTCGCCACTCATCCAGCTTGTGATTCTTACGCTGCCTATAGATATTAGCCAATACCTCATAATTCAACATGACATTACGAGTCTGGTTGTAGCTGCTTGGAAGGAGCTGTATCATCTGCCACCAATATTTCTTATCCCTAGTTTCAAGGTATTTTTCTCGGTAATGGTTTAGAGCCTGCATTGTATAACCTAAAATGTCTTCAGCCGAAAAATAAATTTTATCTTGAATACTTATAGGAAAGAACATATTTGATGTCCTAATATCCCAAGTATCGGAATAAGCATCCGAACCTTTTGGAATATGTTCACGCGAGAAATCGTCCAGCGTAAACTCCTTCTCCTGAATCTTATGCATGGTACTACAGCTGTTAGCCACAGTTCCTACTTTATATGTATCAAATTCTTTCCCATTAATGGACTATCTTTTACCCACTAAAAAATAGTGAGGACACCATTTCGGTTTTCATGGGCTTCGTTTCCTAAAACCCAGCTACGTATCAATAGTAGCCCTACTCCCCCGCCCAGAAGGCATAGGGGATAGCCTCTACAGGTTCATTCTAAACACACATTTTAAATGCAAAACTTTAATCTACGTCTAAACTATAACCTTCAATCTCGGCTTTAATTTCAAGCTGGTACAAATATTGTCCCATAGCACTTGCTTGTGATTTCCACTGCTCCATAGGACAATTTGGTTCAAAATCAAGTTTACCGGCCTCTCTTTTTATAATCATTAAATGAAGTTTATTATACTTTTCCTTAACAAAATGATATTCTCCAATCGCTCTACTCCTATAATCATCAGATTTTAGCAATTCAATAATCTTATCAAATGTCATAATAATTACCTCCTTAAAATAATAAATCCTTAGTTTACAAGTTATATGTGTGTTTAGAATGTTTCCCACGGGATTCCAATGGGTGGTTTCCCGTTAGCCACGCTAAAAAATAAAAGAGTCTCAATTATATTCAACTAAGACTCTTATTTTAATTATTTTTCGATTTTTACCAGAATGTATTCTGGATTATTCAAATATGATTCAAGTTCATTAAACATCAAATAATCCAATCTCTTGGATCTGAATACATAATTATCTGTACCGCTCTTAGTTTTAGATTCTACTAAAGTTAAGAAGTACACCTTATTATACTCATTCATATCCAGTGATTTTATTGTTTCTAAACTTTTGTCTAATTGAATAATTGTCATAAGTATCACACTCCTTTCTTCATAATAGGATGTGCAATTTTCGCGTGACCCCTGCCGATAAGCAGGCAAAGTGTTTCATTGGCAGAAAGAACTACCAATATAAAGGCGCTGTGATTCTCACATATACAGGAATCATTCGCATATACTTCCTATGCTCCGTGCCTGCATCTGAGAGCTTCTGCATGAGAGAGTGGTCGTTTTCTCCTAATATAAACATCTCTTCTGGCCATTTTGCGTTTGTAAACTCTTTTTCGCTATCACTCTTCTCCCATGAATTCATAGGATTCCTCATGCCCTCTATCACAAATTCCATCTGCTCTGGACTCGCCAGAACCACGTGCTCTAAATTAATCATTCTTTTTCCTCCTTATCTGGGAATACGTATTCCAAAAATGAATTGTCTAAGAACCTGATGTTTTCGGGATATGCTGTGTGTATAGTCCCATCCTCAAGTTCGACAAGCGCTACCGTTGATACCGTTTGCCTATCGCGAATGATCGCATCACACCAGCGATGGAATAATGCTTTTACTTCCTCGTCACCGGCCGCCACATAACAGGGACGCAATGGTATCCCAATTTTTAATTCAGACATTTTTCTTCTTCCCCCTGTTCGCATTTCTTCTCCAAATTATCGGGAACATCATTTTCCCCATACATACACCAGTCTGGTTCACCATAATAATATGGACAACCTCCACATCTGTTGTTATTAGAATTTGATTTAGTCATAATTTATTTTTCCTCCTTCTTACACAAAACTGGATCTTTTTTGGCGGCGTATATGTCTATTAGTTTGTTAACCCTTCCATCTTTTATCTCGACATCATACCCACTCAACTTGGCTACAATATTACTGGTTGTCTTTTTACCACGAGCAGTACATACTGGCACCCCATCTACACAAATGACATTTACTCGTTTACTCATGTATTGCGGAACTCTGTATACTTTTATTTCACTCATCTGCTTGCCCGCCCCTTACAATATTTTTTTTCATATTCAACCATCTTTTTCAGGAACAGCTTCACCTCATATTTGGTTAAACCAACACAAGTGCATCCTATATTTTTGTCGTCCATTAAGTTGGGGTCATAAGATTGTATGATATGTTTTCCTGATTTTTTATGTAGAATTACCACCTTATGACGGTATCTATACAGTTCTGTATGCACTACTCGCTCATACTCACATCCGAATTTGTCTTCACTGAGCTTCTCAAATCCGATATCACTAAGTTTCTCATCTGTTGTTTTAAATAATTTCATTTATGTTCTCTCCTTTGCCGTGTGTATAATATCTTTAAATATGTCTAATATGTCCTCCATCGAACATTTACAGTCAATTATCCTGTCGTCGTAATTTGATGGAAAAATACTAACTCCTAAATGTACCTGATCATTTGGATAAATATGTATGGTCATTGCGCAATTATTTTCTTTTGCCAATCTACACAAGGTTGGTAAACTAATATTTTCCGTTTGCTCAACCATCCTGGGCATTTTTTGCTCAATCCTATCGATCCTATCAGCTATCTTCTCAATACCCTTTAGAAGTTTCTTGTCATACTCATCATGTGTTGCCATATCTAGTCATCCTCCTCGATCATTTCCTAACATTGATTCCATTCATCTTTAGGAAATTTAATAGTTCTATAAAATTATTATCAGGTTTTCCGTATTCGTGTTCGTCCAACAATATAGCTTTCTTACATTGAGGACAATGCACCCAACGACTAAGTAAGTATCCATTTTCATAATGGATGGAATATATCTGGTCCATGTCAGCCAAAAATATAAATTTGCAATAATTGCACTTACAAAATCGTTTGCATCCACTATTGCCGATCATTTTATATGTTCTCTCCTTCATCTACTCTCATTAGCCTTTTTCATCATTCCTGGTAATAGAGCATTATAATATTTGATTGCATCAATCCAGCCATTTTTATATGAGTCAATCACTGCCATCTGTGCAGTTACACGTATCGCATCATTTGGACAGTCAGAGGCAATTTCCGGATATTGTTTTCCTATTTGCTCCATGTTTTTAAGGATTCCCTCTTTTATAAATTTTTCATCAGTCATTGTATTCATCCATGTCAATCCTTTCTACCAACAATTTTAACCTTATGTCCAAGCTTCTCCTCTATCTCCTCAAGAGTCATTTCCTTAGGAGATGCATATTTGACTATAGTGTCAGTTATGCTATTAGACGGATCCCACAGAGTAACATCACCATACCCCACATCAATAGTCATTCGAGGACACTCATATATATCTGCTGAGCTAGCTCCCCTGAATTTAAAATCCTCATAAAGAGGCAAAAGAATGTCTTTTAAAGTCACCTCATGAATATTGCCGAAGTCATCTACCTCCTCATATACGAGACATAAACGATATTCATCGTCCCATTCTTCTGTTTCGACCTTCGTTAAAGAAGCATCCTTCAATTTTCTGTTGTTTATGTTGTTCAGTTTCATATTTATCTCCTCCTTGAAAATAAAAAGAAGAGAATCCTCATTTGAAGACTCTCTTCTAATTTTAAGTTATCTCTGTGCTACATTTTTTCACTGCGACGTTATTACAATTTCCTGTTTACTCATTTGGCTTCCTCCTTTAAATGATCATATATTGTCTTACATTTGTTTCTATTCTTGCATCGTATAAACGTATTATATATTTGTTTATCATCATACGACGAATACAAACATGTTATAACTACGTCAGGTTCAAAACCCGGACAATTATTACAATATGGTTCAATATCAAGTGTAATCATTTGTTTTTCCCTCTCAAAATATCATATCTAGCATGCTTTCTTTGCTGTAATAAATAGCCGCCATATGAAGCTGGTTCTATGGATGTTTCCTTTTCATTTTTCCACCCAAGCCATCCTTTTCGTCCAGTTTTCATATTGAGTTCCTTGGTGTACATGGTTGAAATATCATTACTCATGTTGATTTTTCTCCTCCCTAAAAATAAAAAAATGCCCTACCACTATGCTCTATTTGAACTCCATTACTACACATGCATTCTCTGGATAACACTTACGCTTAATAACATGCAAAATATCACCAACCGCTAGGTTTCGCGTCATCCACAAACTGTTCTCATCTGACAATATAAAAAGATTCTCTATTGGGTTATAGGCAATCTTTCTAAGAGGCTTGTCTATGTATTGACCACGTAGTACAACTTTAGTCTGCAAATCAACTGGGAAATTATGCAAAGCATCAAATATAGTCCCTAAAGTCTTTACGTTGTTATCCAAACTTTTAAATATAATTACCTTCCTCTCACTGTCATATAAAATCTGTCCGATTCCTTTCATAAATATCATTCCTCCTAAAAAATAAAAAGAAGAGAATCCTCATTTAAAGACCCTCTTCTAATTTTGAGTTATCTCTGTGCTACATTTTTCCACTGTTCATTTATAGTTATCATCCTGTCATCTGCACTCATAAATATCAGTGCCATTCTCATATATTTAGCACTCTGCTTCATACTTTCAATACCACCTCTAGCTACAAGTTCACTAGACCTCTCTATAAAATGATTACTTATTAATTTTCGTAACATAGCCCATCACTCCTTTCACTATAGAGCATGTAAACTACGCGAAAATTTTAGGAAAATATGCAATATTAGTACTCACTTGGGAATAAAATCGTCGTGACACTCCTATCCCACTCGGTAATTATCCATATTTTGCCGTATTTTTCATCTTCATACATCGCCAAAATACGATCATCACCATTTTTTACGGCTTTATCGTTTATTTTTGCATCATCAGGACATAAATTACCCCAGTCGCAAGTCTCATACCGCTTGAATGACACAAGAATAAACTTAATAAAGCCAGGATTGTGCTCCATCTTGGCGGCAACCCCGGCTGTAACTACGACCTGACCAGTCTCAAATTTATCCATTTTTAGCACCTCCCCCATACAAACTTACTAAGTTCTTTGTATTCATTACCATTAGCCAAAAATAAATGCCCACTGCATATCAAATTATACCCTCTTGTTGAATATGAACCGTCTATACTGGTCTTCCTACCACAAATAACACAAGTATACAGATCATCGCCGTCGTATCGTCCTACTCTTCCAGTTTCTTTGAACTGAGCTACATTTGCAGCATTAACTTCTTTGTACTTATCTATAGTTTTTATCATGAATATTCCTCCTCTTATGCCCAATACCAAATATAAACAGTGTATATTGCTTTACCTGTTTTATCGATTACACACGACGAAGTATCTACCTTCTCGATACGTGTGTCAGGATCGGATATATATTTATTAACTGTTGCTTCTACTTCAGCTATGCTACCAGATATAATTTTAAATTTCATACCTACAACTCCTCCTCTATAATAGTGATACTCAGATTCTCGATGACTGTGACTGCACTAACTCCAGTCGGTCTGGTAGCCAACGCCTTTTCAAATCTTTCTCTATATTCTTTGTGATTGAACTGATTCACAATGCAAAAATCGTGCAGCACCTGCATCTTCTCGCTAATAAGAGCCTCTTCCGCAAGACTCCTATGTCTATGCATATCATAATTCTTTCTTTTCTTCTCCTTTGTCTGCATAAAAACTCCTCCTTAAATATGCAAAACCTTGCTACTTCTGTTCTTTTACATTTTCATCTTTCTCATAATATGTAGGCTTATGAGAATCGATGTTGCATGGGTTAGCCAAACAAGGATTGCATGGATCCTTCCAATCTTCTATATCTCGATGCTTACAAGTCTTACAATATTCGTGAAAATATACTTCTTTATAATCTCCGATCATCGCTATTCCTCCTTGTATAACCGTGGTTTACCATCACTATCAAGCAAAACCGTCATTGTACTTGAATAGTATGCGTCTGTGTAAAAATACATAACATTGGTTGTCTTATCGACTAAAACCTTATAATCGCAAAATCCAAGCACATTACCGGATTCAACAATGCTAAATACATTTCCTATATCAGTTTCCGTTGCATCTGCCACATCAATCGGGCTACAACCAATGCAAAGCACCAACATTACAGTGACAATCACACACATTAATATCTTCTTCATTCTTCCCCTCCTAACCTGAACTGAATATGCACCCATTTTATGAGTATATCCTCAATATGTACCCATTCGTCCATTTCTCTTAGATCACTTATACTAAACACGTATGTAAACCGCTCTCTCCCTCGTTGGAATACAAAACGCTGACCATTTACTAGACTGTCGTAATCCATACGTACCTCTATCCCGTATTTACGACAAAATAAGATTAATTTTCGCATATCACGCCTCCTCTAACTTGCCAAACTGTTTATCATATGCCTTATAGTCGTATTTAAGTAGCATATCCTGAGCTTCTTTTTCGGTCACCGCACGACCATACCCGTCAAAAACAACAAGCCAATTACCCTTCTCGCTTTTATACAGTCCGGTATCGTACGTAACATATGTAAGCCCACCAAAAAACGGGTGATTTACTTCATATTCATATCTGAACTTATTCGATATAAGCTCCATCTTGTTAGTGTCATATTTCTTTTTATTTATTATGTATACTCCCATGATTATTCAACTCCTTCCTCTTTAAACATGCGAACAATTATTTCCAGCACATCTTTATCCGCCGGCGCTATACAGTATATCGTCTGATTTAATACGACATCAGATACCATCATACGATCATATACGTATGGATTTATTGCTATAATATCGGCACCAGTGTATTCATCTGAGATTTTTACCCATTTGGTGCATGACGATGTTAATTCCAAAACGTCCCTTACTGTCATTTCTACTCTTCTCCTTCCTACTCGTTGTCCAGCATCTGTTTTGTATATTTTATATTTGTTCGTAAGTCGTCGCTTGTACGAAACGACATATAGCCTGGCATAAGCGACAAGCAACCCTGCATCTCATCTATTGCTGACATGATTGTTCGTTGGTTTATCAAAATCTGTCTTGATATTTCGTCCATGTCATTACCCCCTTCTAATCAATATAATCGTCAAAAATCGTTATTGCAGGAAGATCGCCCGCATCGTATTCAGCATAGACTATGAACCCATATTTAGTTCCTTCCTGAGCCCGTATCAAACCCATAAGCTGCTCCAGAGAATTAATATCAATGGTCCAGCGATCATCGGGCTTTTCTTTTTGTGTCTCTATAACATTCCCAGACTGAATATCATGTATGTTCACTGGGTACTTTTTCATTCGCTTCTCCAATACACATCCTGGTATCGGTGGCTCAGCATTATCCGGAATATTATGACGATAGTCGTCGCTCACCCTTGAAACTACGAATTTCATAATTAACCTACTCCTTTATTACCTTTTCTTTATGAGCCCCTGTTCCATACCTACGGCAAGAATCACCAAGGCCTGCAATATAACGTAATATGACCTATTACAACCACGTGGTGGGGTATAGAATGATTGCCGTCTGTATTTTACGGATTCATACGTTTTTTCTACGAACTGCTTATCCAAATCTGATAGAGGATGTTCCAAATACCCCTCGACAAACTCTACGATAGTCATAAATGTCATCCTTTCTACAACTTTCTACTCTTCCGTTCCTCATATTCTTCCTTAGATATCTCAATCCACTTTCGCTCTTCATCACCTTCTGGTTCTCTGAAGAATCGGTTGATTTCAATTTTTTCCTGTTGACCATTCTCAGTTTTAATTGCATAAAATACTCCAACAGTATCAAAATCACCATTCTTTTTGTCTGTTCGGAAATCCTCGCAATATACCTTAATTGGCTTGCCCGGCATATATGGCATCGTTATAGGAAGCATTGCGTCAACGACACGACTACCCAGACCCGAAGTGTATATGATACGCGGGTCATTAATGTCGACACAATACGATCTGTCATTGTCTCTGTATTTGATTGCTCCATCAGGATATACCTTCTTAAATAACGAAGGCATTCGTTTACACTGGTACCATTTGAAACCGTCACCGTCATGCCATGTGCATATATCCCAAATATCATCAGTATCCTCTATAGGTGTCAATGGCTTACCGTCTATGAGGCTGTTGAGGATACTCTGCGTCATTTTTATACTGAACCCTGAATGTCCATCTCCACATAAACTTTCAAATGCCTTTAGTGCGCTCCCATAGCAAGCACACCCATAATCAAACTCCCCCTCTTTTTTATCAGGTTTCTCTTTTCTACATGCGATTTCAACTTCTTGTCTTGCCCAATCTAACATATTCATTTCTAATCTCCTCCTTGAAAAAGCAAAAGAAGAGTCAATGTTTCCAAAGACCCTTCTCTGTTGTTAATAGAAATAATTACTTAATACAAATACCTTATACATGTCGTAACAGTACCTAACCACACTATCAACCGGATAACCCGTACGTATCTTTTCTGTTATTTCATCAATGCTATACTCAAATTTTTTACCATCGTTTTCGATGATTATATTGAGTACGTCGTCTCTGATTGCACAAAATATACTTCCGATTATTTTCGGTTTTAACGCCTTTTGTACTGCCATACTATATATATACTCATAGTCTGTCATATATCTCACCTCCACTATAGAGGCTGTTTCTTACGCGAATTTAATAAAACTCGTCCTTCTCTTTTAAAATATATACGCATTACATAATCCCTATAAAGTCTGAGTATTATGTTAACTAAATAATCCAAATGCATGTACTCGATAGTATCTACGTCGTAATATTTGTAATACTCTGTAGTGCCATTTGTTATGGTTATTTTTAAAAAGTCATCAAAAAGCTCGCATTTGGCATTCCCAAACACAAAACGTGATAATTCCCTTTCAAGTACATCCTTACAATCGGACCAGTTTTTTACTGAGAAAAACATCCCCGACGACTTGTCTAATTCATCCATATATCCTCCTATATATGTAACCATCTGCTTTCATTGAATTTCTTCTTGTTATTGATAGCTTTGCTGATTGCAATATCGATACTGGCTCTACTCTTCAGATGATAGTAATATAAATCAACAAACTTGGTATTCAGCCTATCGATTCGCCCTGCCGCCTGCTCCATAACTTTGTACGAGTAGTTCTGTGAGTAAAATATAATCGTATCGGTATCAACACAATTCCATCCCTCACACCCAGCTGTATACTGGACCAAATATACCCATCGCTCTGTATGTGGTATCTCTTGATGAGCATGCCCATTCCACTCAGCAAGTTCAAACCTATCATCATCCCTATGTATCTCAAATATACTCTTTAGTATCTCCAGCTCATAATCAAAGTTATAGAATATAATGCATTTAGGGTGTTTTTCATACAGCTCCAGCACCTTAGTCTGTCGTGTTTCATCGCTATTTACTACTTTTCTCAGCAAATAACATAACTCTGATGCATTCTCTATCGGTTTGTTCTCATATATATTCCACCTATCTTTGAATAATGACTTATACAGTTTCATATCATACTCAGCGAAGACATCTTCATGATGCTGCACTGTAGATCGGTCAAATGGCATATCCACCAGCAGTCTCTCTCTGAGTCGTATAAGCCTACCGGTATTAACATATCTATCAATTTTTGGAAACTTGGAAAATCTTGAATATATAACATGCTCATGGATGAACTCCGTCTTATTTCTATAAAAGCCATTAGCCAAAAATACAGGCAAATAATCCATCCATGTATCGCCAGGCGTGGCGGACAGCAATATCCATTCATTCGATTTTGTTATCTTCAAAAAGGCCTTTACCCAGGTTCCGTAACCAACAACCCTTTGTTCATCAAATATAAAAAAAGCACCCCTAACATCGGAGTGCTTCTTTACATTATTCCAGCTATCTACAACTATTTTATTTCCGTTGGTTTTATTTAGTTTCGGGTTAGTCGACATCATAAATGGAGCCATCTCATCCTCCCATTCATGAGTATCGCGTTTTCTTGCAGTGGTTATAATATATAAATCCTTTGGCCTCTTTTTAACAGGATGATAGCCGGACTTATCAATCCGACCACCACTCTGTTGAAAAAAGTAATATAATCCCGTCCTGCTCTTGCCAGAACCAGTGCCTCCGCATAATATACAGCCATTGTGCATCTTGGCGAGGGCTATCTGCTGGTGAGGACGCAGAAATTCTTTGTCTTTAGTCACCGTCCACAGGTTCACCTCCCTGCACAAGCTTGTTTTTCATCCGCTGTAAAGCCTCTATAAACGTGTCCATTTCTGCAAAACTCACAAACCCTAAATATAAAGGTTCGCCATTAGGTGCATCCTTTGCTACGGCACCATCGTTATAGGTGAACTTACAGGTAACGAGCTGCTTAGTCTCAGCCAAACCGACACATACGCCCGTTACCGCTGTATCAAGATTGTTTCCAGACATCATAAGTTTATTCCTCCCCATCTGAGTTGTTCGTTTCATCTTCCGGCGGAGTCATATATTTACTCATGTCCATACCCCAAGGATATTTGCCTGATCTGATACCTTCTTTTTTCTTCTTACAATCTGCTTCAGCTTCTTCTCTCTTCCGCTTATCTGCGACACGCTTAGCGGCTTTATCGATGATCTCTTTCCACTGTTTCATAGTAAGTCCTGGCCACATTATATTCTTTTCCCGGTATTTATTCTTCATATCGGCTACTATCTTGCCTACTTCAGATTCTATAGCACGATCTTTTAAAACCATGTCACTCTTCTTTGGTATGTAATACGGCGTTGGTACATACTCCTTGAACACTTTATAATAATTACCCTCATTGCCGAACATCTTTTTACAAACGGCCATAGCAAAACCTTTCTCAGGATCATATGTTTCGCCCTTTCTAACTTTAACAATCGTCTTTGTTCCATCTTTCCAAAGTATGATTGTAGCTGGATAGTTGAATATAACGTCCTTTATGTTTGATCTAATATCGCAATTCATAGTTGTTTCCTCCTTTATACATGCAACGGCATTTGGTTTGAATAATCCTGTAGATAAGTAACACTGTCTGAGTATCCCGCTGTTCAGGCGGTCTATTTCTGTACCATATGCCTCATTATGACCAGGCAATCCATACAGACTGTTTGACTTTTTTATAGTTTCTCTTAAATTTGCTATAAAATCCTCTGGGTAATTCACAGATTTTACTCCGTATATACCATTGAGCAACCTCTTTTTAGCAATATTTACTTCGTTTTCTGCTCTCCGAAATACCACTTCCATAAACTCATTCAACAACCAGAATATCTTTCCGCCTGGGGTCATCCGATGCTCAACCTCCCATTGTAACATGGCACTGTTAACGCTATGATAATACAGTATGTCAATTGATCTAAGCCCACGTACATCAGACATCCAACTCACAAATTTTATATTGTATGGTCCAATCCGCACATTGCAATTCATTCCAACACTATATAGTGTTCTATCAACTGAATTTCTCAGCACCCACTCTGTGGCATCGTGAATGAACTCACCTTTATCACTTGTATATCTTGTCACGACAACAATATTCATAAAAATCTCCTCCTTAAAATATAAAAGAGACCTAGCATATCACTACGCTAAGTCTCCCGTGGCTCTATCTCAATGTTTTATTTGAATGGCAGTTCATCCTCGTCGTCGGGTGCCTCTTCCTCTGCAAAACGCTGAGCAAACCTGTCAATATTCTGCACCACATACATATTCTGTAAATATGCGGCTCTACCACGTTTCTCGTTCTTAGTACCTTCCTGAGTTACCCAATCATATGGACGAATATCAAGATCAATCCTTGCGATGCTGATTCTGTCCAGAATCTCAACCTCATCTTCAGTAAGCTGCCTCCTGTTTTTACCGCTTGTTAAATATATGTTAGGACCAGAACGTCCAAACTTTATCTTCACAGGTAGGTGCATTCTTGGTTCGTCCCCCGGATTTATACCATCTTTAATCTTGACATTCCATCCATCTGATGCCAGGGCATCCGCCATTTCTCTTGTCGGGATAACCAGTGCAAAGTTTCTATTACCCTCTGCATTATATGCACTTGGCTTTCCAGAAAAGTTCTTGAACATAATTGTTGCATTGTCTATAAACAATACGCCAGTTTTCTTTTCAATCTTTAATTCCATTGTTTATTCTCCTTTTTGTAAAAAAATAAAGAGAGTCTAAGTTTCCTTAGACTCTTCCTGCTTTTACTTATCTTTGTCTTTATTTTTTTCTTTATTTTTTTCAATTCCCATTCTAAAACCACGAATTACACTTGGTATTCCCATTGGCCATAATATGGTAACAAATAGTGCTCTAAATAAGTACCCCCGTTTCATACCGGTTGTATACTCACCAACCATTTCTATAGTTCCAAATATAGCCCCTATTACCAAATACATATTCATCAGTATTATCATATTCATCACCTCCTCATTATAGAGGCTGTAATCTACGCGATACTCTGTTTGAACGGCATATCGTCTGTTACTCCAGGTGGAATATACATAAAATCCATAGGCGGATCAGTGCATACATATGGATCATCTGAAGCAAACTGCTCAAAATCACCATACCTAGATATTTCTGCTATTGCTGCATCTACCTGTTTTCTGTAGAATGACTTATCTATGGCATCCTCTTTTCCTAGCTGTCTCACCATCTCAGACTCAAGCCACCTGTACCCAGTCGATCCTGATGCCGCATAGTTCTTGCTATTATCCACACGATATAATACACCACCATTCTCGCCAGCCAATATAGGTGTAAACTGACCAACCCTTCCTACAAACTGTAGGTTGTGACCCGGTTTAATATCCTCAACAAGTCTCTTAGCCTCTGGTTCAAACATTGTATCTGATACCTTACCTTTCTTGTAATCGCTCTCCAGCTTATCAAGCTGTTTCTCGAGTTCACTCACGTCTGGAAGTTTCTCATTGATATCCAAATATAAAGCTCCCTTGGATACCGAAAATGTCTCACACATATCATCAAAGACTATTGGCTCATGGCTGAATAAAGTCTTGAACACATAAGGCACTGCAAACTGCTTACCTGTAGCTGTCCACTCTCCGCCATGCTCCGCATTATCGCCTGGTATATAGCCATACATCTTCTGACAATCCTCTGGAGACTTGTATTTTGCAATATATACTGCATCATTCACAAGACACATCTTCTCGTATGTAGCCTCGTGCTCAAATGTATATCCGTACCTCTTACCAAAGTCCATAACAAATTTGATAATCTCCGGGGTGGCATCTGGTATCTTGATCGAGTCTGTCTTGATATGAGCAACCTTGAATCCACGCTCCATAACCGCATGCTTGAGATCTATCATGAATAGAGCCCCACGCTTTGCCACTATATTATCGACATTTCTATTATCTCTGAACGGATTGTCAAAACCTGCGGCTGTCAAGCCATAAACTGAATTAATAGCTGTCTTGAGTGCATTTGCCAAGTCCTTATGACTCAGTTCGCCATTCTTGACTTTCTCAATATATGGTCTGAGCTTACCATCCATCATTTGGTCAACTTCATCCCATGCTTTATGTTTGATACTTACACGTCCCTCTACAATATCACGGAATGCTCTAGTGTATCTGACACCAAATAAACATTCTGCTATTATTGTATGCGGATGCATTGAAGCAATATCAAGCAATGCTACGTTGCCATACATGCCAGGAAAACCCTGAGCAAAGCCACCCTCTTTTGGGTCTTCTCCTCTGTACATTGACTTGCCAAATTCATGCGTATAGCCTGGGAAATATGGAAGTAAGCTGTCCTCTTTGAACGGCACTTCTGCATGCGGCGGATTATGTGGTGCTGCCATCATCTCTGGACATGTATCTTTTAAGAATAACAGCACATCCGGCGGAAGCTCTTTCACGGGCTGCGACAAATCCCTATACATGAATTCGCTCTGAGGTTTTCTATTCTTGCCAAATATAATTCTTGTAGTCAGAGTATTTGTTGTATCGTTAGCGGTCATCTCAGCCAAATCTGCCAGAATCTGCCTTGCTGTCCAGTCTGCCTTTAAATAATAAAATGCTGCCTCTGTGGATATAACGTCATTATCACAATACTCAGCAACTTTCACCCAAAGTTCCTTTGGAACAGGCTTATCCCATTCTAATCCAAGCTCCTGGTGTTTGATCCTCAGTAATAACTTTCTGAGTTCATTACTTATCTTAGATTTTGGGTCATGAGCAACCTTTGACATCTCTATCTCGAGCTTCTTCAAACTCTTTTTATTGGTAGACGATGCAAAATCATAAATATCAGTGTATGATATGTTATACGCCTCGCCAAAGAATGCGTTATTATCGTGATTTATTATCCTCTGTGATAATCTGTAGAGCTGCTCGTTGTCATACCCCATCATAATTGCAAACAGAATATGATTATCGTATCGTCTACAGTTAAATCCAATCAGCCTATACCCAGTTATCAACTTCTCAATATCTATAGGCTTTGGGTTGATCATACGAACCATCGAATTTCCTTCACCGGCAATCTTCCAGTTCACCAAGCATAAGTTCGGAAATATCTCTATATCATAAAATGCTATAGGTTTCTCCGTGTCCTCAGTATTTTCAGAAGGTTCGTCTGACTTGAACTTCATTTCTTTTACCTGCTTAATACAAAAGTCTGCATTATTTGTACTTGACATGGCAAATGCTAATACAGCATCGAACATATCGCTTACGTCATAATGCAGACCTTGATTATAAGCATCATCTAATATTTGTCGTATAAAACAAATACTGGGCTTAGTAGCTGGGTGTATCTCTTTATTGAGATTCCTTTTTATCAGCTGTCTAAGCCCTCGCTCGCTCTTTATTTTATCTTTTCCTACCGTGTTTTTCTCCTCCTTCAAAGGCAATCCAGAGTTAATAGTCGCTATAGGAATATCGTTACACTTGGTAAGCATACGTCTTAGCGAACTATTACCCGTAAATACCTTTATTTCAATATCCTCATCATAAATACGACTAAGCATTGAAACGTCCCCATCATAAATATAATGAAGATGTATGCCAGCTCCACTCTTACTGAGTTCTGCATATGTAGCAGGCCACTTACTTGCCGCTTCAAGATTTCTCTCGAAGGATTTTTTACCATCATCTCCTTTTTTATCGAAGTCTATACCTATCAGATTAGTTTTGACATCTTGGACTTTCACGTAATGCAGTTTATGAGTATCGAGCTCTTTCAGTTTAGTTTTACACTTATCCCACGATATCGTCGGAGTTTCGTTACTTGACGCATATTGCGCTGGACAATCTGCGAGTTCATCGTCAAGTAAACTATGTTGTTCTTTAAACCTTAACCATGCAGGAATACTCGTTTCAGCAACTTCCGTCTTCTCTGTAGGTTCTTCACGCTCAAAAATATCAGTCCTGAATCCAGTGTAGTAACTTCTTACTCTCGCACCATCGTCAAGTGCTATACGATCTGAATACTCCCTAAAATAGTTCTTGAGTTCCTCTTTGAAACTTCTCTGAGAATATGGATAAGGAACCTTTGCATCGTCGCAATACAACTTGTACATTTCCCACGCCTCTTTGAGTGTTGTACTGTCATGCTTCTTAAATACATGGTATGCACTCAATATAAAGTTGTAGAAATCATTTGACGCTCCCAGCATCGCAACTGGCACATAGTCGTCATATCTTCCTGGATCTGCCAAATATACTTCCTTGCAATGCCAGGCAATAGCCCCAAGCTCAAACTTAACTTTTACCATCGCCTCTTTGTATTCTTTTTGGCTGAGCTTATCCCCTGATGGAGATACATCTATCAGACGTCTTAACAAACCCGATTTACCATCGGTGATCCTTACTGGTTTGTTTGTACCCATGATAAGAAAACACTTAAAACTGTTTGTATATGTACTTTTGAACTTCTCGTTTACCGTCATCTGCTCATGTGACACCAAACTGTTTATCTTCGTGTTATCCTCAATCCTGGATAAATCGCCGTCATGCTCTATTGCTACAAGCGGATTCGATCTGAATGCCTCCAGTGCAAATACATTCGTAGCAGAACCCAATGCCTTTGAATCAAATACTGAATAATATCCATTAAATAACATCTGAATAATATTCAAAACTGTTGATTTACCTGTTCCGGCGGCACCATATAACACTACAAATTTCTGAATGGTCTTGCTATCACCGGTTATGATAGAACCAATAGCCCATTCAATCTTGCGACGCTCCTCCTCAGAATATAAAGTAGATAATAGCTTATCCCATGATGAATAGTCGCCCGCCTCAAGAGGATATGGCAGTCGTTTACTTGCATAATCCTCTTTTCTGGCGGCATCATTTGAAAATATAAGTTTTTCATCCAACATATGGAACGAATCTCTGGACTGTTTCTGACAATATTTATGAAACTTATCAATCATCCCAGTATCGGCATCCCACATATACATAGGTTTTGCTAAATCTGTAAATCTGTCTCTATTCTCCTCATAATATGTTTTTATTTCCTGATCTATGAGACGGACAACATCTTCTTCATCAGTCGACCAAAGTTTACGTTCTTCGTCCCATATAGCGTAGAAATCCTGACCGCGAATCATAAGATCCTTACTCTTCTTGATGATGAATTTAGGATATATCTCAACCTCGCCACGTTTGGGTGATCTGGTTGCGATAGTCATAAAATCTAACATACTCACCACCCTCTCTTTTCATTATTTGATTCACGATATACTATCAAGAAACCAACACATCTGTATCCATATTTCCTCACGTCTGAGATCTTCTCGGCAATTTGGAATTGTGAATAATCCGCCCTTGCCATCTCGGTCATATTTTCTGTCGAGAAATGTATCTGTTATCTCATGTACGAGTCGAACGTCAAAACATCTATCATGCATTCCCTGTAATCCAAGACTGGATATCATCTGCCAGAACCACTGACCTGTACGATTTCCTATCTGTGGATTATCCATGATCGTCCGCTCACATCTTAATGAAAGTGCAACCATCATTTCTAAGATATTACATGGCTCAGATACCAAGTCTGACATAGACGTATCATAACCATTAGCAAACATGAATTCCTTGCGAAGATCTATACCATCACTTGCCCTATTCTCATCTCTTGCCATTACTGCATAGAATTCCTTAGAATATAAAAAAGAAAGCAGCTTATTGTAAGAGACTTCTCTACCGAACCGCTTTCCGCAGACTATATTACATAGCCATTTGAAATAATCTTCTCGAAACTTATCCTCTAAATACATTAGTCCTCCTCTCCAGAGTTGCACTGAAGTATCTGATAATCCATCTCAAGGCGATCATTTCTTACATACACTACATCTGGCTCCTCTGGATTCTCACCGAAATGATCTATGAATTCTCTGCCGACTGTGTTGGCGATGTCGTCCACATTCACTCCATATGTATCAGTCAGAATATCGTCGCCATACCACATGAGTACTGTGCACTCGTTCTCTGCCTTATTACCATACTCTTCAGGTTCGATGGTATATGGAAGCATACTGTCATCTTTATCTTCCGCCAAATCATCATCTGCTGACTCGGTATCGTATGTATCCACAAGACCACAGTATGTTACGTTCTCCTCAGCTAACTCAACTTCCTCTTTTTTTTTACGCTGAAATACTTCCTTCACAGATGCAATCTCGTCATCTGCTATCTTTCTGTACTTTTCTCTTGCTATAAACCAAGAAGCCACAGCACCTACCGCAACTCCTAATGAAAATATCAATACTTTATTGTTCATATGTGTTCCTCCTACATGAAAACAACCCTCAGCGTCCTATAAACAACTGAGGGTAATCAAATATATCTCTGTACCAATCACCTGACCCGTAAGAGTCAAAACCTCTTCATGCACATACGTAATCTGTAATAGGTCCGTCTACATTGAAGTCTAGCACTACCGCCTTCTCGTACCCATTGACAAACCTACGTGTAGCTGAATTATTGACATCAAATATGCCAAAATCTACGAAATTATCACCATTTGGATTCTTTTCATCATATATCCAACCGACCTCATGACCAATCTTTGTCTGCTGAAATCCCAGCATTTTAAATACATCGTTTAGATATAGATAACCCTGATCTTTGAGTTTATCGTTAGCCCAGTTCTGTTGCTGTCTGAGAAACCATAACGTCTGCTCTGGATCATCATCCCATCCGGTATTCCCGCATTCGTATATCCTTGCATATGGTGATAATGTGTTTGGATCAATGACATCATATTCCTCCGTAACCACTGTCTGAGTACCATCTTCATTCTGCACCACAGTCTCCATGGTATTGTGCTGGATATTGTATCTGAGTTCCTGATCCACTTCTTTTCCGAACTTCTCAACAACTCTGTTTCTATACTCTTTGAATGACTTATTTACAGTCATATAAGCCGTAGCAAGAGCTGCATTTCTCTGTCTGAGGATTCGGTTGGACGTAATCATACTACCGATGGATAAGGCACCAAGTAATATGGATGGCCCATAGAGCTTCGTAAGCTCCCAACCAGTCTGCATATAGATAGTTGTAAGGTCCTTCTTACAGTCCTTCATCGTGTACTCTGTCTCTTCGCCGTCTTCGATAGCCTTGATATCTTCATGAACAGAATCGAGCTTTTTATGGGAATCCTCCATAACGTCGTCAAGTTTTCTTGTAGCCACGCATGCCCATATTGCACTGCCTACCGTACCTACTACTCCAACGATCATGCATATCTCCGGGCTATGCTGCCTGGTCTTAAATATAGCTTTATTGGCTGCTACTGCCATCTTTGAGAAAATTTTATTCTTCATTTGTATCGTCCTCCTTTACGCTTGCGATATATTCATCTATCTCTTCGCCTACCTGCTTGATTGCATTCATGATACTTGCATACGTGACTTCATTCTTACTCGGACGAGATGCAATCTCACCTCCGAGTGCTGCATAACCGCAAATATCAATATAGTTATCATCCTTATATACGCCACTTGAGTTTCTGGCTACTTTCATAAGGATCATCATATTGGCAACATCTGTGCTGTCGATTGGAGTATTAAGATATGTGCTCCAAAATGCAGCTATGCCTGCAAAGTTATCCTCTGCATTGCCATACGTACCCTGTCGTTCACCATTTATAATGGTTTTTGCATTATCTAAAATATCATTCTTATCCATGCTCTACCTCCTAAGTGCCTTTGCTCTAGGCAACTTTATGTAATATCCGTCTCTTATGCGGACCACCTCTGCGTCTCTGAGGCTTGTCCAGCCATAATCGTTGTATGTATAATCACACGTAACACCTGCCAGATCATACATATCACCTATCGATACCTGATGATACTCGTCAAGAATATCTTCCATATGTGCCAGTACATCTTCTGCTGATCCACGATGCTCAAATATCAAGTCGTCGTAGTCACTATCAGATCTACTATCCACGTATCTTCGTTCTCTTGACGAATCGCTATATGACCTGTATGACACATAATCCGATCGCAAACTACCCGATTTCTTTGTATGTCCGGTCTCACCATACAGAATCATGTCAATACCATTGGTAACAATATCCGATATAGCTTTCTTAAATGCCGGGATAAGAACCTCAAAAACAACATACGACTTTACATGCTTCACGTCATCACTAATGATTGCGTCCGTGAGTTTTCGACCCTTGTTCTCTTTTCGTACGACCTTTCCAGAAACAACTTTCTGTACTTCTTTCTTATTCGGTTCTTCAGCTTTTTTCTCTGCCTCGATTCTAGCTCTATGGGAATTACTTGGTAATTTAACTTCAGCCATAGTTTCCTCCTAACCAACCTTTAACAGCTTACCTGGCAATGTTATCTTTGTATTTGCTGTTCGGTTATTATATTTTTTAAACTGGTAACTAAGATTGCTCTTAGCTCTTGCCTCTGATGGAGCCTCAGTCTGCCCTGTCCAGTTGTTGACTATGCACCTATCAAACTCCATCACTGGACCTCTGTATAAATATCTTGCCATAGGCATGCCCTCCTTTATAACAACGCGGTACGTGCTATACCGGGTGAACTGTTTGCTGCTATCGACGATGATATGGACTGATATATCTTGGATATGTTACTCAAATCTGCGTTGTATTTCTCCAAAATATCATCCAGATCATTGTTGAACTTAGTCAGCACAGCCTCTTTGGCTTCCTTGCGTATTTCATTGGAAAGTCTATCCCTGTCTATCTTTGCTACCTCTGTGGCGACCCTTGTCTTTACAGCAGCACTTACATCTGAATATGACTTGTACACCTCATCAGATACCTGTTTGCTGATGTCAGCCTTTATTGCACCTATTGCTTCTTTTGTTGCTGACGTTACCGCCTTGACTGCGGCTTTATCAGCGGCCTTAGCAACCGCCTTATTTACAACAGTTTCAGACAACTCTATCTCAGATGAATCAATTACCTGATCGACAGTCCTATCCAGCTTTCTTGCAAGTTTTCTCATTTTCAGCGTAGAACCAATAGCAAAGCCTGTGCCAATAAGTCCTACTACCACACCCAGCAAACTACCCGCATTTATTTCTATCTTCATGATGTTTCCTCCTAAAAATATGCAAAATAAAAAGGAGAACACCTTGTAATAAGGCATCCTCCTTGCTTTGACTATGTCATAAATAACTCTACTTAGCCTTCTTCATGTCGACAACTGTATCTTTGTCCTCGTCGATTTCATCTTCTGGCTCAGACAGTTTCTCAACCTTGTAACCCTTCTTCTCCAGATTCTTGATCCTCCTCTGAAGTATCTCATTTCTTCTTGATATAGCAAATGCGACTAATCCGCCGACTGCTGCTATTCCAAGTCCAATAACGATTCCTCCAGCTGTAGATCCGCCTTCTGTTGAATCAGTGTTATCATAGTTTGACTCGCTAACCTCGTTTACCTCATTCTCCATCTCTGTGTTCATGATTTCTTCGTTGTTCTCCATAGTTTTATCCTCCTAAAATATAATTTATTTGACTTATAGTCTCATAATATGACTTGTAATTTTCGCGAATTTGCATCAGTGATACATGGAATATTCGTACCTCGGAGCTACACGATAGCCTATTCCAAGACACGGACGACCATCCTTTGCAATATCACCAGTGATATCTAGCTGAATGAGCCCATCTCTACTTACATTCCAGCCAATCTCATCACCGATTGATGTCCTTTCCAACCCAATCTTATCGTAGAAGTCGTTCAAAGATACATAGTCACAACTATTCAGTATCTCGTTCAGATCATTTACTGCTGCGCGAAGTGTTTCTCTGTCAGATTTAAAATATCTTTGAGATATATAATCCAGACAAAGCTGCTCTCCGTCCCCCGCTACGATAACCTGTGTATTTGGCGCTGGTGCTTTCTCGATTTTATCTTTAACAACTGCCTTTGCTATCTCTTTCTCTTTTTCCTCACCAATAGTCTCGATCACCTTGTTCTTATACTCATGTAATGCTGCTTCAGACATAGAGTATGCTGTAGCTATAGCTGCATTCCGCTTAGCATTCACATTGTTAGCACATATAATACATACCACTGATGTGGTGAACGATATAGCTGTTGGAATGTAGTACTTCCACGTTGCCTGTACGATTTCTTTCTTTGTGAGCTCCACTTCTACAGGGATATCTTCGACCTCTTCCTCCATGAGCTCGTTTATCTTAGCCTCTTTTACCTCTTCGACTTTCTTATTTGCAGCTATTGTGCCTTTGATAGCAAATATAACTGCACCTGCTGCTGATGTAATACCCAAGCCTATCAGTATTGCAGGGCTATTTTTTCCAGCTTTGTTAGCCATTTTATTCATGACTTTCGTAAATTTATTCATCGCAATTCTCCTTCTCGATTCTATTCATGGCTTCGTTTACCTTAGCCTCGACCGTTTCCTCGGTCTGCTTCTCCTGCACATGATCTGACAACATGGATATGCCAAAACTTAACACTGGTACAACCATGCCTAATATTTTTAACCATTTGTTATTCTTCATTAGCTAATCCTCCTTATTCTTCAGCAAAAGATGGTAACATGTCACCATATGGTTCGGATACATACGATGCATCTCGCCACTCCTCTAACGCATCTTCATCTGGTCCGTATAAATAATCCAACATATATACAGGCTCGCCGTCTTTTTTCTCTTTTGTTTTTGTATGAGCCATATCAATCCAATACATACCACTGTCGATACTCCAACCGATGTCATTCCCATTCGGGACTGGCGGAAGTCCTAGAAACTCTAGCCATTCGTTAAATACCACGTACCCGCGTAATACATAATTTCGATTTATATGGTATTCAGCGTCCATAAGTTCTCGTTCATACATGTCAAAGTACCGTCCGGTAACAGGCTCACAAAAATGAAATATCTTGTCAGGTGTTGTATTATTGATTTGGTGATAATCGTAATATTTTCTCGAAATATCGCTCATTATCTCCTTATCAACATCTTCGCCATATCTCTTTACAACTTCCCCACGATACTGCGCTAAGGTTTCCCTTACCATTGTGTATGCCGCCATAAGCTGTGCCTGTCTCTGATGGCTAATGACATTTGAACCAATGATACAAGCAATAGTAGATGCTGCAATAACACCTGTTGGAACATATACTGGTGTAACAATAACTATTTTCTCCTTGACCGTCAGCGGTTCGCCTTTCCGAAGCTCTTCTTTCTTCAGCTTTCTCATGGCTTTGGGTGTTTCTTTTGCCGCAAATATACCTGTCGCAATAACACCAACCGCGCCTAATAGTGTTAATATCGTGGGTGAGTGTTTTCGCACAAATATCTTTGCACATGGTACTAATCCTTTCATATAGATTCCTCCTTTAAAAATGTTTTTATAAAAAATAAAAGACCCAATGCATTAAGCACTGAGTCCCCTATAATTATCTTCTTCTGTTTATCAGTTTGACAATTAACCAGATAATAAATCCTATACATACGATCACATCGCTGAATACCAATATGAATACACTACCACCTACACTGACGGCAATCACTGTAACTGCTATTAAAATCAATGCGATCATTAGTAACAGTAATATTAAAAACATAATTGTCACCTCCTTCATTATAGAGGCCGTAAAACTCGCGAATCCAAAAATAAAAGTGAGAAATCTATGATTCCATAGACCTCCCACCTTTGTTCTAATGATTCCGCCATACATCTTCTCTAGCGAAAAACATCGGTATTGCTATAGCTGTCAAGAATACTGAACCTGTTCCATCTCCAGTAGCTAATATTGCTATAAGACCTACTAGTAACATGCACAATGCAAATATCTTATTACGCCATGTCCGCTGTAAGTTCATAACTATACGCTCCCATAATGTCAATTTTCGTTCTTTTGCTAAAGTCCTCATCTGTCATTCCTCCTTAAAATATATGTTCATAAAGGGGGATGCAATTTTCGCGAATTATGTAAGATCCATATAAAAACGTTTATAGTATGTCATTGTCTTGGTAGTTATATGAATATATACCCTGGCACAGGGTGCAATGCCGATATACGATTCATACCCAAAATAATTAGTCAGCATAACCATGTCTCGAATAGTTACTCTTGAATCGCCCCGCAACTTACTTTTCGCAGTAGATAAATCTACTTGCCAGATATCAGCTAGTTGTTGATATGTTAAATGCAATTTTTCCTTCATATCGAGCAGTACATCTATAAGTTTTTCTGTTTCCGTATTCATTTCAAATATCCCTCCTATCAAAACAGGTCTCCCATCTTGCTCTTGGTAATGGCTTCATCCGTAATGCATGCATGATTTGCCTTACCGTCACTGTGGGATAATGTCCATCACTACGCAATCCGGCACGGACATCAAAAAATTGCTTAAATCCTTCTGCAAGATATATGCTATCTACCAACCACGGATCTATCTCGCCCCACCAAGTTCGCTTTGTATCAGGATCGTATCTTTGCTGGATGACTGCCAATCCCAGATTCTCTATCAAATATAAAGTACACTGGTCATATACTGGATGATCACAAGCATATATAACCCCATACATAGATGTATAGTGCCTTGGCTTTTCATAGTGATATCTCATGTTTTTCAAACTCCTTATTGAAATCGAGACCGTCCTTATATCGCGTAACCATGTCCAGAGCATTACTGGTGGTAATATATATCATTCGAGGTTTTATCTTTTCTGGCACATGTTCAGACAACTTACGTAATGTTTCTTTTAATTCTTTGCTTATATTCATTATGTTCTCCTCCTAAAATAAAAAAAAAGAAAGAGCCCTTGTTAAGAGCTCTCTCCATTTGGTTATGCATGAATTACTTCCTTTTAAAGCTCGTAATTTCACGCCACGCAGCTTTTCCTGATTCAGTTGAAGGTATGTTTCCCTCCGTTTCAAATTTGACGTTTGTTATGACCCCCCAGATCAAAAGCCCAGTATTAGCCAGTATTCCAAGTCCTGTCAGAGCATGTCCGATCCATCTACTGTGCTTTTCAGATTTATCTGATTCAGCTTTAAGTGCAAGCTCAGCTTCACTCTTAGCTCTATCAGCCTCAATCTTCTCAAGCTCAATGTATTTGTCGGTAAGCTCTCCAATTCCTCGAACTGCTGGATTGTAGTCTTCTGAATTCATATCGATGTCATTCAAAGCGTCAATCTCTTCCAGAATCTCACCTTTCAACTTCTCCTTAACTTCCTGCATAGTAAAATCCTCCTTAAAATATAATTTTCCTACATTACCATAATAGAGTCTGTTATTTGCGCGAATCGTCCCTGAGCAAAATGATACGTTTCTTGTCCAATAAAAGTTTATTTGTTGGGATCATAACATGTACTGAATATCGTTCTGGCTCATTCTCTGGGTCTGTCTGTTCCATTGAAAAACGCCCATATACACTCTTCCTGTCGCGTATATAATCTACAATACAAGTTACTACAATAGTTCCAAAGACTATTGCCACACAATCCAACCACCACATACTATTTCCTCCTTCCTTGGGTTATATAAATATAACTTGTTTCTCCGTCACCTGCGTACGGAAAAAGAAAAGTGTAAGAATCGAACTTACAACCTACAGTGGATAAACCTCTGTTGCTCTGCCAATTGAGCTAACTTTTCATTATAGGAGTTGTGATTTTCGCGAAAATAAAAAGAGGACCCCATGTGGAATCCTCGTCTTTTCTACTTACTATAAATCTTCTCTTCAAGTCCTGCTACCGTTCCCTGTAATTCTACCAATGTGTCTGTAAGTAACTCGATTAATTCGTCCTGAGCTTTAACCTTAGTCTCCAACTCGCTTACTTTCCCAATTAACTCGCCTACTTCGCATTTTAACTTGATATAATTATTCTCGTCCATAATAGTTTCCTCCTTAAATGAAAGTTTATTGTTTCATTATAGGAGTTGTTATTTTCGCGAAACTACCTTAAAACTATAATTTTTCTAACTTTCTTCTCACCGTCAAAGTATTCTACTACCATAGTTCTATCCATTATAATCACCCCTTCCATTCAATATGTAAGGCAATTATAATACCGAATAAATATAAAACAAGACTTGGCAACAGGAAAAAACAAAGGAGTTGTTAAAAATATCAACAACCCCTCTGCACTGCATCTTATAGTATTATCTCATACATACCTTTCTCGTAAGCATTATATATTATCATTGGGGGTAGTCTCCTACCATCAAATTCAATATTCACCTCTAATGCGTCCACAGTTCTTGGTTTTATGACTGTTGTTGTCTTTCCATCTGGATCAATAACAACCACTCCCCAATAGTCCAGACCATCTACAAAGCAAATATCGAATCTCTGACATTTGTCTACCCCATCAATGTTTAATCCGATACCTACGTGCATAGATTTCTGCGATACTGTTACAAATCTTGCCTTGTTTACTGCTTCCATAACAATTCCTCCTTTGTTTTTTATTCATATAAGAGGTTGTTATTTTCGCGTCTTATTTAGTATCCAGAAGAACTTTCTGTATCTATCGTAATACGTATCTTTTGAACAAGGGATGTCCATACGGGTAACCAACGTATTGTACGACACCCCCTCTGTCACGCCATGCAAAATATAATCAGCAAGTTCCTCATCCGCCTGCTCAGCTGCATCTCTTACAAGGTCCATACGTTCTGAGAAAAACGCTTTTGCCTCAGCACACTTCGCTGTCGGATCACCATGCATATACGTTCTGCCTATACTTGCAAGTGCATCTGGTCTTTGACTTAACCCGTTCAGTGAGATATATGCACTATGCCATATGGGATACTGTAAACAAAAATGCTTGAGTTCATAGTATCTGTGCTTCTCAATCCAATACTTACTATTTTGTGAAATGTTAGCTCTTATTGTTGTGCTCATATCTTTCGTTCCCCCTTCCAAACATATCCCGTCTCTTCATACAATTTCTTTGGAGAAATATAGAAGTTGATACGTCCATGACTTATCCTTAGATCATCCAGCTCTGTTACAACTTTTCCATCTCGAGTCGCTATCCCTATTGGTAGCCACCCTTTGATAATCCCAGCACGAACCCAAGTAGCATCTTTATGATATACTTTGGCTGCCACAGCTACCGGGACCGATCCAGCTGTGAATTCAATTATCTTTTCTTCTGTACCATCCATCTGAGTACCTCCTTTCACCCACAATTCTAGGCTACCAAATACCAGTTTGTTAAACGGACTCAAGTGGTAAAATTTTCCAGCTATTTGTCTTTTCCAAAATCTTTCTTCCATTCCTTGATGGTCGTCTCTGTTGGATAGTCCTCAAAACCTAAAGTGTCCGGCGTGATCAGTCCTTCGACTACTCCATTGATAATCTCCGCCTCATATTGTTTGAAAGGAAAAATATCTTCGGTAATACTTCTGTGCACTTTGCCACAAACCCTACACTTGTAGCGCTTTATGTCTATATATCTGCTTTTATGCCCCTGCAACCGTACTATACGCTTGATTTTATCGTAATATCGTAGTTCTCCCCCACATTCTGGACAAAATTTTGCTCCGTCAAGAATCATAAAATACCCCATTTTTCTAATCTAGGATACGAAATGGAACCCTAAATTTCGGCAATTGTACTAATTGTAAGATCGTACATCTTAGTATATGCTAACACCCACAATCTTACTCAGAGAGGAGAAATAAAAATGCTTATAAAGTGTCCTGAATGCGAACTACAAGTGAGTGATAAGGCAATGAATTGTCCACATTGCGGATATCCCATAACAAGCAGTACTCCTGTTAGGAAAACTTCAAAAAAGAAACACCCGAAACTGCCAAATGGTTTTGGACAGATCTCGGAATTGAGTGACTCAAGACTTAGAAATAAATATAGAGTAATGGTTACCGTAGGACGGGATACTGTAACTATGAGATATAAGACAAAAATACTAGGCTATTACCCAACATATAACAAAGCCTATGCTGCCTTGGTGGAATATAATAAAAATCCGTATGATCTGGATAATGATATTACCGTTGCTGAATTATATGAAAAATGGTCCACTCAGTATTTTGAAGAATTAAAAAGTCCATCGAGTGAACGTACAATAAAAGCCGCTTGGAATTATTGTTCATCTATCTATAATATGAAAGCTCGAAATGTACGTGCAAGACATATTAAGGGATGTATGACCGATGGTATATACGAATATCGCGGTCAGATAAGGCATGCCTCCCCCGAAACCCAAAGTCGAATTAAATCCATGTTTAATCTGATGTTTGACTATGCATTGGAATATGAGATTGCAGATAGAAATTATGCCAGAACCTTCAATATTCCTGATGATGTACAAAAGGCAAAAACAAAACAAACCTCTGGGCATATACCATTTACCCAGGCAGAAATGGATAAACTCTGGGACAACTTATATAAGGTGCCGTACATTGATATAGTCATAATTCAATGTTATTCAGGATGGCGTCCTCAAGAATTAGGGTTAATTAAACTTGAAAATGTAGATCTTGAAAATGGATACATGATTGGCGGCATGAAAACTGAAGCTGGTGAAAATAGAACAGTTCCAATTCATTCAAAAATAAAAGAACTTGTCGCAGCAAGATATAACCAAGCTAAAGATATGGGGAGCGAATATTTGTTAAATTGTACAGACACCGTAACGCATAGGTATTCTTGGAAATTAACATATGATAAATATAGGCATCGTTTTGACAAGATTCGTGATCAGTTAGAACTTAATCCAGATCACAGAGCGCATGACCCAAGAAAACATTTTGTAACTATGGCTAAAAAAGCTGAAGTAGATCAATACGCGATCAAGTACATTGTAGGGCATAAGATAGATGACATAACAGAGCGTGTATACACACAAAGAGAACCTGAGTGGTTGAAAAGCGAAATAGAAAAAATAAAATAGGATGCGATTTTGCTGTACGAATAATGTTGTAGGAACAGTGTAGGAATATTGTACGAATAGACTACTATTTTGTACTTTTTATTCCTACACCATACCATTAAAAAGCCTTATTTTAAGCCAAATATTAGAACTTACCAGCGTTAGCAGCTTCCTCAACACTAACAGCTACAGCAACTGTAGCACCAACCATAGGGTTGTTACCCATTCCGATAAGTCCCATCATCTCTACGTGTGCAGGAACTGATGATGAACCAGCGAACTGTGCATCACTGTGCATACGTCCGAGAGTATCTGTCATACCGTATGAAGCAGGACCTGCTGCCATGTTATCTGGGTGAAGTGTACGTCCTGTACCACCGCCTGATGCTACTGAGAAGTACTTCTTACCCTGCTCGATACACTCCTTCTTGTATGTACCTGCAACTGGATGCTGGAAACGTGTAGGGTTTGTTGAGTTACCTGTGATAGATACACCAACGTTCTCCTTGTGCATGATAGCAACACCTTCCTGAACATCGTCAGCGCCGTAGCACTTAACTGTTGCACGAATACCATCTGAATATGCCTTCTCGTATACTACATTGAGCTCAGCCTTCTTGTAGTCATACTTTGTCTCAACATATGTAAATCCATTGATTCTTGAGATGATCTGAGCTGCATCCTTACCAAGACCGTTAAGGATAACTCTAAGAGGTTTTTTACGAACCTTGTTAGCCTTCTCAGCGATACCGATAGCACCCTCAGCTGCTGCAAATGACTCATGACCTGCTAAGAAACAGAAGCACTCTGTCTCCTCCTCAAGTAACATCTTACCAAGGTTACCATGTCCAAGACCAACCTTACGATGATCTGCAACAGAACCTGGTATACAGAATGCCTGAAGACCCTCGCCGATAGCTGCTGCTGCGTCTGCTGCCTTTCTGCATCCCTTCTTGATAGCGATTGCTGCACCTACTGTGTATGCCCAGCAAGCATTCTCAAAACAAATTGGCTGAATACCCTTTACCTGATTGTAAACGTCAAGTCCAGCGTCCTTTGTGATCTTCTCAGCTTCTTCGATTGAGCTGATTCCATAGCTGTTAAGTACAGCGTTTATCTGGTCTATTCTTCTTTCATATGATTCAAATAATGCCATTGTCTCGTTCTCCTTTCCTCTATTTCCGACTACTCTTTACGTGGATCGATGATCTTAACAGCGCCCTGCTCTGGCTTAACACGTCCGTATGAACCTGAAGCCTTCTCCCAAGCTGTGTTAGGGTCATCACCCTTCTTGATAAAGTCAGTCATCTTTCCAAGAGAAACGAACTGATATCCGATAACTTCGTCATCTGCATCAAGTGCTATTCCTGTTACATAGCCCTCTGCCATCTCAAGGTAACGAACACCCTTAGCCTTTGTTGCATACATTGTACCAACCTGTGAACGAAGACCCTTTCCAAGATCCTCAAGTCCGGCACCAACTGCAAGTCCGTCATCTGAGAATGCACTCTGTGTACGTCCGTATACGATCTGAAGGAATAACTCTCTCATTGCTGTATTGATAGCATCGCACACAAGGTCAGTGTTGAGAGCCTCAAGGATTGTCTTACCCTGAAGAATCTCAGCTGCCATAGCTGCTGAATGTGTCATACCTGAACATCCAATAGTCTCGACAAGAGCCTCCTCGATAACACCCTCTTTTACGTTAAGTGAAAGCTTGCAGGCACCCTGCTGTGGTGCACACCAGCCTACACCATGTGTAAAACCAGAGATGTCTTTGATTTCCTTTGAGTAAACCCACTTTCCTTCTTCTGGGATAGGAGCTGGCTCATGCTTTGCACCCTTTGCTACAGGGCACATGTTTTCAACTTCCTTAGTGTAAATCATTGTGAAACTCCTTTCAAAATATGAATTCTTAAAAGCGGTTCCGAATTCTCTAATTCAAACCATCAGTGGTATTTTCTCACAAAACAGTTATGAAGTCCATAGCTTATTGAAAATTTTTGTCGCATTTGCGTGTACTTTATCAAGTACAGCGCGCCTTATTGAGAAAGTTTTTAACAAGGCACAGTTGTCAGGGTTCATATGTCCGCTTATATCATTTGACCGTAACCATATTCACTTGAACATATGTATTTATCTGATATACAATACTTCTGTCAGAGCACATTCAACCCAGACATGCGCCGCTCCAGGCGCTGCTCAGATACATGATATAAAAAATTAAAACGGAGGTTTTCAACATGAGATTTATAGATATGCACCTTCACACCACCGCTTCCGACGGCTCCTGCACCCCATCAGAGATGTGCCAGCTTGCCATTGACAGGAATCTTGCAGCGATCGCCATAACCGACCACGACACAGTGGATGGCGTAGCAGATGCAATCACATATGCAGATAACTGGAACAGCACTCTTCCTCCGATCCAGAACAGTGATTCCACCAACTGCTCTGGCTTTTCTGACAGCAGTGACCATCATATCGAGGTAGTTCCCGGCATAGAGATGTCCGCCATCTACAACGGTGTGGAGATCCACATTCTTGGCTTCTATATGGACTACAAGAACCCTGAGCTCATCTCCCGTCTTGCCGCCATCAAACAGGCCAGATACGACCGAAACGAGCAGATGTGTGAGAGATTCCGCGCCGACGGAATAGACATGACCATGGAGAAGCTGCAGCATGGCAATCCTGATACTGTCGTCACAAGAGCTCATTTTGCCAGAATTCTCATAGCCGAAGGCGTATGCAGGGACATGAACCAGGCGTTCAAAAAGTATCTGGGCAAGAAATGCAAATATTACATTCCAACACCAGACATACCGGCCGCCGATGCCATAAGACTCATAAGAACCTACGGCAAGGCTGCCTTCATCGCCCATCCCCTCATATACGGATTTGGATATAAACAGATAGAGGACATGCTTGAAGAACTGAAGCCATATGGCCTTTCAGGGCTTGAGGTCTACCACTCCTCCAACAATGCCTATGAATCCGGAAGGCTTAGGGAGATCGCCAGAAAACACGGGCTCCTCATATCAGGAGGTTCCGACTTCCACGGCGCAGCCAAACCCGACATATCCGTGGGAACCGGAAGGGGCGGCCTTCGGATCACGGAAGCTGTATTTCAGGATATAAAAAAAGCGGTCACTGTATAATGACCGCTTTTTTATTTACTCTGATGATACCTTTATTATATCTTTGACTTCTTATCCTTATCATCATCTGTGACTGTTGATGATCCCTGCTTCTCAAGCTCTGCAACAGCGCTCTTGTGCATCGGTATACGACAGTTCTTGTTGTTACCAAACTCTACGATGATAGTTGAATCATCAACCACATCAAGGATGGTTCCGTAGAAACCACTGGTTGTCATGATATTATCACCAGGCTCCATCTGTGAAAGCATCTGGTCTGTCTTGGCCTTCTGCTTCTTCTGTGGTCTGATCATCATGAAGTAAATGATTGCACCAAATACAACGACATAAACAATTATGATCATGAGATTAGCACCGCTGCTGGTGCCTGATGCACCTGAAGATGCATTTGACAAAATAGTTGAAAGTGAGTTCATTCTCTAGTCTCCTTTTTGATTACTCTTCTCCACCAGCAAGGCTCTCAAGCATCGATTTCTTGTATGACTGATATCTTCCTTCTTCTATAGCCTCTCTGATGTCTTTCATCATATTATTATAAAAATACAAATTATGCAAGACGCAAAATCTCATACCGAGCATTTCATTTGCCTTGAGCAGGTGTCTGATGTACGCTCTGCTGTAGTGCTGGCATGCAGGGCATCCGCAGCCCTCCTCTATAGGTCTGTCGTCTGTCTCAAATCTCGCATTCTTGAGATTCATCTTGCCATGCTTCGTGTACACATGGGCGTGTCGTCCATTTCTGGATGGATATACGCAATCGAAGAAATCAACACCTCTGTCGACCGCCTCAAGTATATTTGCAGGGGTTCCAACACCCATGAGGTATGTCGGTCTGTCCTCTGGCAGATACGGAACTGTCACATCAAGTATGTGATACATCTGTTCAGCAGTCTCTCCAACGGCAAGTCCTCCTATGGCATATCCCGGAAGATCAAGCTCGCTGATTCTCTTGGCATGGTCTATTCTGATATCATCATATACAGCACCCTGGTTGATTCCGAACAGCAGCTGGTTCTTGTTGATAGTATCAGGCAGGCTATTCAGTCTCTCCATCTCATTCTTACATCTGACAAGCCATCTGGCTGTTCTCGCAACAGAATTCTCCACGTACTGTCTGTCAGCCAGTGCAGGGGCACACTCGTCAAATGCCATGGCTATGGTAGATGCCAGATTCGACTGTATCTGCATGCTCTCCTCAGGTCCCATGAATATCTTGCGTCCATCGACATGGGAATTGAAGGTTACGCCCTCCTCCTTGATCTTCCTGAGTCCCGCCAGGGAGAATACCTGGAATCCGCCTGAATCAGTGAGTATCGGTCTGTCCCAGTACATAAACTTATGTAAACCGCCCATCTGCTTGACTATCTTATCCCCAGGTCTCACATGGAGATGATATGTATTTGACAGCTCGATCTGACATCCTATGTCCTTGAGATCCGTTGTTGCCACAGCTCCCTTTATGGCTGCTGCCGTTCCAACATTCATGAACAGAGGTGTCTGCACTGTTCCGTGAACAGTCTGAAATTCAGCTCTCTTTGCCCTTCCATCCTTACAAAGTATTTTGTACATTGTTATGTAAACCTTTCTTTTTCATTCTTCCGAATCTTACGCTATACTTAAGCGTACTCTTTATAATGCACCATTTAAAGTATATTTGCAAGCAAATTTACAATCCACAGGCATTTACCGCCGAACTTGACCGCATACCGGATGAATACGAAGACTTCCGATACAATGCAGGCAGATTACAATTTTGACAGCCACATATCTTACATACAAAACGGCACCTGTAATTTCACTTACAGGTGCCGTTATATCAATATATAGACTTTCAGTTCTGTTAGCTCCGTGCTAAATCACCACTGAATTATCTGACTTATCACTGCTTCTCCTTCAGCGTAGCTGTAGCAGTCTGCTTCTCGTAGTTACCATTGTTGTTTCTGTAGTATACGATAGTTACCTTATCGCCAGGATTGCAGGCCACGATCTTGTCGTGGAATGTCTCCATATCTGCTATGTCCTCACCGTCAAGGCTGCAAATGATATCTCCTGACTGGAGTCCACACTCCTCTGCTGCTGAGCCCTGCTCAACTGATGAGATATATACACCCTCAGGCATGTTCAGGAGCTGTGCGTACTGGCTTGTGATGGTCTGGGCAGATATACCGAGGTAAGCCTGTCCTGATGTTGTTCCATCATTTGACACATTCTTGCCTGCTATCAGGTCATTGATTATATCCTGTACATCTGATATAGGAAGTGCATAGCCCATACCCTCAACGCTTGTATCTGAATACTTGGCTGTGTTGATACCGATCAGCTCGCCCTGCATGTTGACAAGGGCACCACCACTGTTACCAGGGTTGATGGCTGCATCTGTCTGAAGTACCTTTACTGTCTCATCTGAAGCACTTATCTCTCTGTTAAGTGCGCTTATATATCCAACTGTAACTGACTGTCCATATCCAAGTGCATTTCCGATTGCCACGCACGGATCACCAACTGCAAGATCATCCGATGAACCTACCTGAATCTCCTTTATCTCATTCAAAGTGTCATCCGATATGTCCGAAAGCTTAACTGTGACAACTGCTATATCATTGTTCTCAACGTATCCCTTTACCACCGCATCTGCACTCTTGTCATCGACAAATGTAACTGACAGTGACTTAGCATTCTGTACCACATGATAATTAGTTGCAAGATACAGGTACTGGTCATCCTTGCCGATGATGATACCTGAACCGGCTCCTGTTGACTCCTGCTGATATGAATTGAACCAGTAATCATATGTTGTTACGTATGTTCCTGTGATCGATACGATGGAAGGCATAACCTTCTTGGCAACCGTTGACACATCGTACACTGTACTTGTCGTGTCTGATGATGCCTGCTTGAGCTGTGGTGCATTGTTCTCTGTTGAACCCTCAGCACTCTGCTCTGTTGTGGTCTGCGAATCTTTGCCGAGAAGCTTATCCGATCCATATCTGACCCCCTGGAATACAACGCCTGCCACAAGTCCGAATACAACAGCCGCTGCAACCACACCTGCTGCCTTCTTGCCAAATCCGCTCTTCCTGTTCTTTGGCTTCTTATCTTTTGCCTTCTTCTGTCTCATATTGTTATCTGAAGGCTTTCCTGTTCCCATATTGTTCATTGGATTGCCTGCCTGATTCTGATAACCCTGATTCATTCTCTGGCTGTCATACCATGCTTCCATGCCATTTACATTTCTCTGGAAGCCTGAATATGAAGCGTTCTGTGTACCGGTTGTTTGAGCATTCTGCGATGAACTCTGTGCGCCGGCAGTCTGAGCGTTCTGTGCCGAGCCTTGTACACCGGCTGTCTGATTGTTCTGCGCTGACTGTGTTCCCTGAACATTCTGTGTCTGCTGTGAAGCATTTGTTGAAGGTCTGTCAAATCTTGAATCTCCTCTATTGTTCATATAGCTGTAATGATACAGACCATCCTGCTGTGGTGCCTGACCACTATTTCCATTCATCTGGTTCTTGTTTTCCTGTTCCATCTCTATCATCCTTTCGCATCTTTATTATCTTAATTCCTGTAATCGGTACCTTTCTCTTTCTTACAGTTGTTACTATACGCAGTAAATGTGTCATATTTGTGTCTTTATTGTTTTAATTCTGTGCACAAATGTTATATACTAGTCAGGTACGATCTCAAATAACCCTTATGGAGGATAATATATGTTTAGAGTATGGGGAAAACTTATAAAAGATAACCACCTCATGAAGGATACCGTGATATGCATATCCGACTACGAGATGACGCGTACCCACAAGGTATACAAGGCCCTTGAGGATATGTGCTACGAGTTTGACCTGGCAAAGCCGGTGTGGCTTAAGAAGAATAAGGATGAGTTTATCCACCACGCCAGAACCAGATTCACAGCGGATAACTTTGTGGAGGATATAGATTTTGACTACCTTGATTTTCAGGTAATAGAGGAGGAATACTAGATGTTTTCTGTCTCTTCAGTGAGCAAAAGCTACGGCAAAAATAAAGTTCTGACAGATGTGTCACTGTCCGTATCCCCGGGTGAATGCATCGCCCTGCTGGGAATCAACGGATCGGGTAAATCCACCCTGCTGGGAATACTATCCAGAAACATAAAGCCAGACTCAGGCTGCTTCGGTTTCGACTGTCAGGCAAATGCTGCTCTGCTCCCACAGGACAATCCACTCATACCGGAACTCACAGCCATTGACAACATCAGACTGTGGCACCCCGGAAGCAGGAAAACAGTCATGAACTCCCACAATATGAGCATATGTCAGTCTCTCGGTGTGGATTCATTTCTGGACAAACGTGTCTCAAAGCTCTCCGGTGGAATGAAGAAGAGGCTAAGCCTTGCCATCACGATGATGTCTGACCCAGATCTGCTTCTTCTCGATGAACCTCTGGCCTCACTTGATCTTCTATGCAAGAACGGGATACTGAGCTATCTCCAGAATTACATAACACATGGAGGAAGTGTCATCATCGCCACACATGAGACATCTGCGCTGGATATATGCAACAAGATATACACACTGAAAAATGGACACATCCAACTGGCCATAGACAGAAATATCTCACCCGGATACACCTCACCTGAAACCTACATCAATCTGATCAGATCATAGCTTTATCTAAAGGAGTTTTATGTTTTACCGACTTATACGAACTGATTTGAAAAGAATAGCTCATTATGGAATATACATGGTAGTCGCAGCATTTGTCATGATGACGGTTTTCCTGTGTCTTGCGTTAAACGCGAACTCTTTCATCTACTCTGATGACCGCTCCGAACCACTTTCAATCGGAATCGTGATGAGTGCAGATTCAAAATTCGCACAGATGGCATACAACACGATATCTGATATGGACAGCTACCACTCATCATGTGTATTCACAGAATTTTCAGACAAGGATACAGCCCTTTCAAGGCTCTCTGACGGAGACCTGTTCGCTGTGATCTACGTCCCTGACAATATCATAAGCGACATC
>OKRU01000097.1_pt1 | contig 69850 bp, 57 predicted proteins | sample 1601131 | NCBI WGS metagenome assembly OKRU01 (sample SAMEA3541558, study PRJEB24748) | human gut metagenome | biome: human gut; feature: human-associated habitat; material: faeces | place: China | collected 2012
CAGGCTCTGTTGTTGTACCCGACTTGGAGATGATGTTGATAGAGAAATCTCTGTCACCGATCACCTGAAGCAGATGAGCCATGTATGTGCTGCTGATGTTTGATCCTGCATAGTAGATCTCAGGAGTCTTACGGATTGACTTGTCAACTGAATTATAAAAGCTGTGTCTTAAAGCTTCGATGGCTGCTCTTGCACCCAGGTAAGAACCACCGATACCGATTACTACAAGCACGTCTGAATCTGCCTGGATCTTAGCTGCTGCCTTCTTGATTCTCGCAAACTCTTCCTTGTCATAGTCTACTGGAAGGTCGATCCATCCAAGGAAATCATTTCCCTCACCGGTCTTGTTTACAAGTGTTGCCTTTGCAGCTACTACCTGATCCTTGATTGCTGCGATATCAGCGTCTGTAGCCATGGCTTTTGCATTCTTAAAATCGAAACTTACTGTCTGTGCCATTTGTTTTCTCTCCTTACTTGTATTAAATTTTTCACATTGAATCAATTTTAGCAAATAGGTATACCATAATCAACTATTAATCTCAAAAAACTCCCCCAAAGCCACAACCGGTTTGGAGGAGTTTTCAATTATAACCATGTCTAAAGCACTACTTAACCGTCACTTTGATCTTTGCACAAACACCATTTTCAGACATTACATAAACCGTACATGTGCCCTTACGCACTGCCTTTATAACTCCTGCAGATGAAACAGTTGCCACCTTTGCATTGGATGTTATGAACCTTTCCTTCTTCGTAAGATGGTTTAACGCCTTCTTCTTTGGATTCTCAAGCTTAACCTTCTTGGTGATCTTAAATGTTTTACCTTTTGCAAGGTTAGCCTTGGTCTTGTTCACAGTAACTTTCAGGACATTTGTCTTTGCTGCATAAGGCATTGCAACATGGACTGTATTTGTCCTGCCGAGATATACCTTCTTGCCACCCGACATCTTGTATGCGACTGTAAAATACTTGTATTCTCTCTTATTATTGAGGTTCTTATCGGCATATTTCTGGGACTTCGGTACATTAGCAAGCTTATTGAAGTTGTTCTTTCCATTACAGTATGACCAGTATACATCATATCCTGTTGCACCTTTGACCTTATCCCATGTCAGATCTATTCTTGTTCCTGTTCCCTTTCCTTTCATAAGGAAGAACGGAAGTGTCTTCTTATAGAGTTCTGTTCCACTAGGTTCAACATTTGGAGATTTCTTTATAACAAGACGGCCAATGGCAAATGTTATATTGTAGTTTGGATTTGCACCCTTCTTCTGGCTTGCTGTGATCGTGTATGTTCCGGACTTCTCACCAGCAGCTCTCTTGAGAACAATTCCTGTAAGCTTATCCTTGCCAACAAGTCCCTCCGCTGTAAATGTAAACTTCGGATCCGCCTTGCCTTCATACTTAGATGCGTCATTTGCAGTTACTCTGATGGCTTTTTTGTTTACCGTGATCGCAACCTTTGCAGCTGCTGCCTTATAGTTCTGATTTGCCGCAACGGATACTGTCACAACCGCCTTGCCTGCACCAACTATAGTTACCTTGCCTGTGCCATCCACCTTGACAACCTTTGTATTGCTGCTTGTAAATGTTTTCTTGTCATTTCTACTGCACTTCACATTGAGGGCAAACTTTGCATCTCCATATGTCTTTGCTGCCACCTTGCCTACTTTGAGAGTTGTTGCTGCTGGAATTATCTCTCTCTTTGCAACTGTGAACTGAACCGGCTGTGTCACATACTCATTGTAATTGGTTGTAGCACAAACCTTGGCATACATATAATATGTGCCCGGATCTGCCGATCTGGAGTTCTCCCACAATGTTCCATCCGTGTTGCTGTTCTCTGTTGTGTAGTAATACTCTATAACAGGATCCTCTTGTGCTCCTGTAACCTCTGGAGCCTCTACACTGTCGCCAAATGTGTAATTGCATACATCAAATTCAACATTCTGGTCAAGTCTCTGTATTTCAAATTCTGCATATGCCGTAACATCAGCTATCTTCACAACAAACTTATAAGTACCTGCATTTACCGGCGCATTCTCATTTTCCGGATAATCGGTGTCACCTGTTCCCTCATAATATGTAACAGCTGCATCTCCGGTCTTCTCTGTTATCCAGTTATTAACAACTGCACCTGCATATTCTGTGCCGTCATACGCTCTGCTTTCTGCTGTCACAGTACAGCTGACCGCCTCGTTTCTGCCCTGATATGCGCAGTGTGCCGGATTCTCAGTTTCATTGCAATATGCAATTATCTTGTTACTGTGGCCTTCTTTTATCTCATACGTCCAGTCATGATAATGAACCATATCCCATGACTTGTTCTGAAGCATGTAATTGGCTGCATTTCCCGTAGTTGCAAGCCCAAATCTGTATGTAGTTACAACCTTCTCTATTCCTGGTGTAACGTCCCACAGTACTACAGTATAATCCTCGTCATATACCAGTTCTTCTCCATCCAGCAATCCTGAGAACTGGATTCCCTGTATATATGCATTTTCATCAACGATTACCTTATCCGCTGTGATCGTTTTCTTTTCGATAGTCACAGTCACATCGCCAAATACCGGTGAACACTCATCTGCTGTAACAAGGTAATACACCTTATATGTTCCGGCATTTTTAAGTTCTGGAACCGTCTGTGTGTACGGCTCATCTGCTGCCAATGAATAACTGATAGAAGCTCCATCCAGGCCATCTGCAATTGTAACAGATGGGCTATGTATCAATCCATCATAAGTGCAGGTTGTATCTTCTGCAGTTACTCCGGCGATCAGGTCACGTGAGACTGCCTTGGCATCTGACCACAATGAAGCTGGTTTTGTCGTATTAGCCACGTATCTTGTGCGAACATATACCCTCTGATTCTCTTCAAGTCCTGAGATAACATAATTATCTGACACATTCAGATCATCGAGAACTGTCCAGGTCGCTCCATCCGTCGAATACTGATACTGCTGTCCGCCAAGCGGGCTTACAGTCACAGAATCGCCAGTCACGCTTACTATCTCAACGCCTTCGCCGTCTGCAGCACTTTCCATATCGGCTGGTGTTGGATTCTGTATGTCTGCAAGAGTCTTCGGTGCAGATGGTGCCTCCGGTCTTGCTGCAACAGTTATATCAGCAGGTGTATCCTGACTGTCTTTCTTGCGGATACTTATATTTTTACCAAACAAACTATATGATACGTCGTTATCATCTGTTCCCTCAAGAGCTATATCACCATACATATCACTCACAATGTCATATGACTCGCCATCAACAGTGATGATATATGATGTATCGCCATCAAGCTCTGTCAGCTTTTCTGTTATATAATCAACCTGTCCTGTAACTGCTCCTACATCAGCCACTGCTCCAACGCTGAATTTGAAACCTATATGTCCGCCATCTTCAACATTTGTCCATGACATTGTCAATCCCGAATCTATTCCTTCAACCAGGGATGCAGCATTCTGACCATTTATTTCAGCAGTTTCCTTTATGTAACTTGATGAACCTGTATTGTACTCAAATATTCTTCTGGAATCATAGTCCCCGATCCAGTAATTACTTGCCTGTGTTATAGGTGAAAGAACAAATGATGGAGTATCATCTGCCGCATCCGCCGCTTTAGCAACTCCCATCATCGCTATCTGCTGTAATTCACCATTCTTGACAGTGGCAGCAAGCACCGCTTCATCTGCACTGTCAGAGCTTGTAATACTATTTCCAATGTTCGCATCCGCTCCTATTGCAAATGAATGCTGTCCCTCACCAAGTTCAGCATCAAAAATCAGATCGTGAGTATTCATAGGATCAAACGACAATCTTAGAGCTGCAAGCGAAGCCACAGATACTTGTGATGTAGCCGTTTCAGCTGAAGGCTCTGAATCGCTTCTGCTGTACAATCTCCATACTTTGTCGTAGCTTGTTCCAAGCATATAGTTCTTTCCGTCCTTGGTATACAAGCCAACAATATCAAACCCATTGCCATTGGCCATATAGGCCATAACTCCATTGCTTATATACCAGCAAGTATTTGGCTTTGTCCACGTATTTCCATTGTCACTGGTAGGGATAACTGCCTTTACCGCTCTGCTGGCTGTACCATCCACCACGCACCTGTACCAGTATCCATGAGTCGGGGTGAACGTATATGTACTTCCATTTGCACCTTCAATATCTGTAAATGGTCCACGCTTACTGGTTGCGCTCTGCCACTGATATGTTGCAGCTTCCCCTGTCACGTCCATAACGAGAGTGATTGAACTATTCGTCATATTCTTGCCATATGGATATCCATTGTTCATGAATACAACTTCTTCCTCCGAAGGATCTGTATTGCCTCCGCCTGAAAAGCCACCGATCTGAAATGTTATTTCATTGCCGCTGGCGTCCACGATCTTGCCAGCATTCAGATCAATACTTCCTATGTAAATATCAGGGAATACATAACCATTATAATATGTCCACGTATACAGATAATACACACCCGTGGTACCCATATCTATTCCCTCTCCGGAAATGGTATCCGTTCTGTCATATGTACCTGAACTCCTTGAGAACGAGTTCTCTGTTATCCAGCCTTTAAATCCGCAGCCTTCAGGTGACTCGGCACTCGCCCATCCACTGTACCTATGGCTGCTCAGATAATCACCAAAGTTTGTGAGATCTCCAGTCGTGAACTTCTCAGACTGAATGCCAAGCTTGCAGCTCGCGCTGGCATAACCGCTGGTTGTCCACCCCCACTTGAGACCTCTCATATGTCCATCTGTGCTTATATCCACGTCTGTTACCTTGATATTCTCCATAGCCGCTGCGTAGGCAGTATTCTTACAACCTATCGAAATCAAACACGTTATGACCATGAAAGCTGTCATGAGCCATGCCATAACTTTTCTGCATAGAATTCTTTCTTTCATACACTTCCCTCTCTTTTTCAATAAAACCTCTTTTTCGTGTGTCCGTTAATGTTTTCTCTCTGCAACCACTACCTCCTGTTAATTCTTGACTCTTTCCCTTTAACAATTTATGATAATTATAATTCGTACATCAATGTTCAAGTCAACAATATTTTTGCGGTATTTATGCAATATTCACAATTTTTTTTGTCTATTTTTAAGGGGAGGGAAATCATATGAATCACGCAAATAAAAATCTATATCAAATTGGGGAAGTCACTAAAATGCTTGGAGTGACAAGAAGAATGCTGTTAAACTACGAAGACCTGGGGCTTCTGACACCCGCATACAAAAATGAGAGCAGCGGTTTCCGCTACTACTCTGCCGATAACATCGTACATATACGAATTATAAAAGTTCTTCAGGGACTAGGATTATCGTTATCCGAGATTAACAAGTACTTCAATAATACCGAAAAGCTTGAGGATGTCATTGAACGTATGACTGCGCTCCGTTCCCAGCTGGATCTGTGCATAGCCCAGCTTCAGCTGCGTCAGTCCCAGACACCAGAACCGGAGATCCATTTTACCACTCTTCCCTCATTCACTGCATTTTGTCAGGAGTTCAAAGACTCTGATCTGGCCAGAAAAACTGAAGATCTGCGCAAGACCTTTATCGAGGCAACAAAAAAATATCAACTGGACACCACAGGCAAAATGTGTACAGAGGTTTTTATCGAGTCAGCATCAGCCGGAAGATATGTCATACCTGTCGCAGCAGGTCCTGACACCAATGACGAACACATAAAAAAACTTCCACAGACTGCAGCTATCTGTATATACTATCGTGGTCCATATGAAAATTTCGACACCGTCCAGAAGAAACTATTGGACTATGCAAAAGAAAACAATCTTGCTACCTGTGGTTATTTTCGCAATTCGTTTATGGAGGGTCCTCCAACCCACGGAGCAAATAAAGATGCTTATATCACACAGATCGCACTGCCAATACACAAAAGCTCTCCGTTCGGATCGGCATGATCCGCACAGAGAGCTTCTGTTTCTGATACTACTATTCAATTTTCATCTCATTCAAAGACCTGAACTCATATCCCTCCTTCTCCAGGTTTGTGAGAACCGTATCAAGTGCCTGCGCATTTGACGACGACACATTGTGTATTAGAGGAATGGCTCCCGGATGATGATATTTCGCAAAATGATCAATGACATAGTCCGTCCCCGGCTGATTGTTCACATCATAATCAAGGTAAGCCATACTCCAGAATATGGTCTTATACCCCATATCCTTAGCCAGCTGCAGAACCTGTTCACTGTACTCACCACTCGGCGGTCTGAAATACATATCCATTTCATACCCAGTTTCATTCCTCATAAAGTCTGAGCACTCCTTTAACTCACTTTTCTGCTCCTCCATACTCTTCTCCGGCATGCACGGATGATGCACCGTGTGGTTTCCCACCTGATGTCCCTCCTCCTTCATCCTCTTTACTATATCCGGATTGTCCCTTATGTAAGTCATCGTCACGAAGAAGCAGCCCTTTGCATTGTGCTTTTTGAGCACATCCAGCATCTGCTCTGTATATCCGTTCTCATACCCACAGTCAAATGTCAGATACATCACCTTTTCATTCTTCTCAGCACACACTCTGTCCACGTAGAACGCATCGTACTGCTCCAGCGGAAAGCTGTTGTCACAGCCACTCATTCCATGATTTTTGTCCCGCACTATGTACCATGAATATTTCTTTGTCGATATCTGGCTGTAATCCCTTAGTCTGGTCATATCCTCACCCTGACTCTCCCCGTCTGTGTCCGTGTTACTCTCCGCATCTTCCGTCTTGTCTCCCGATTTTTCTTTTCCTTCCGCATCACCTTCCCCATTCTTCGCACCGTCTGCCTGACACTCTGCGTCCCCCGGAGTCGCCACCATCTTGGACAGATCCTCCTTGTCATATATGGAGCATCCGCTGAGCACGGCTCCGATCACGCAGGCAGCATACAGTCCTGCTATCAAGTACAGCTTTCTCACTATCTACCATCCTGAATTTATTGGCTCATACAGGCTGTTTTCACCCGCATTTCATCTGCAGCCCACCTGCACATGTCCACTCGCCGGTTATCCATCCGCCAGCATCTTCTTCATGATCCCGTCAAGCAGAGCATCATAATCTGACTTATCACTCCGCTGTGCTTTCCGCGCAGGCTTCGCCTTTCTTTTTATCCTGTCATTTTCATCTGTCTCACTGCATGCTGCCATGGCCTCAACAGTATCCTGCTTCGTTGTCTGTTTCTCTTCTTCCTTTTTCAATCTGTTTGCCAGGCTGTTGCCCAGATAATTTCTGGCGCTGTCACGCAGAGTCCTCATATGCCATTCACAATTCCACTGGTTATGAGCAGCCACCAGCACTATGCAAGCTGCCAGTCCACACCCCAGCATCTTCAATGTCTCCACGCCATCGCCTACTACATAATATTGATACGCCGCTGCAAATATGCCTGTCCCAGCTGCGGCCACTCCCATATTTTTCACAAATCCATTCCACACATTTATCGGTATAAAACCTATCTTCAGCCTGTCTATGTACTTGTCCACAAATGCGGCAGTGTCATGTATGTTCACATCCAGCGATGTTATATCCTCATACCGCCTGCGCATCTCCATCAATTGTTTTTTCCGCGTCGTTCCCATGCGCTCAGCCGCCTTTGCCAGTCTTGCAAGATAACTGCTCATCACAGCCCGTCCTGTCAGCCCTATACACCCACACACTATCATCACATACATACACACATTCTGATTCAACAAAATTTCAAACATAGTTTTCCCTCTCTTTTCAATTATTCGATCATATCCTGTCAGGGCTTAACCCCACATCCGTTTGGCCGGTCCGGATGGTAGTATTATATGAACGACATTCCGGGGTATACAATTATTTTCGCTCGACAAATGTTTGTCTTTTGCATGCTCTTTTGATATACTTCAAGATGAAAAAAGCAGGATACATACATCTTAGAATGTATCAGCGAATATTAAAATGATTGGTTAAGTACAATAGAAAAGAGGTATTGTTATGGTTTATAAGACTAAAGGAACCTGCTCTGTCGAGATCAACTTTGACGTCATCGATGGCAGGCTGCATGATGTAAAGTTCACCGGAGGATGCAATGGTAACCTCAAGGGTATCGGAGCTCTCGTAGAAGGCATGAAGCCAGAGGACGTCATCGCCAGACTCGAGGGCACAACCTGCGGTTTCAAGCCGACTTCATGCCCGGATCAACTGGCTCAGGCACTCAAGCAGTATCTGGCTTCAGCACAGTAACAGGAGGATTAACAATCATTATGAAGAGAATTATATTGACAGGCGGCGGTACAGCAGGTCATGTCACACCAAACATGGCACTTATGCCGGAGCTGAAGAAGCACGGATATGACATCCAGTACATCGGTTCATATGACGGCATGGAGAAAAAGCTTATAGAAGATATGGGCATCCCTTATCACGGCATAGCTTCAGGAAAGCTCAGAAGATACTTCTCAATGAAGAACTTCTCAGATCCGTTCAAGGTACTTAAAGGAATATCTGAAGCAAAGAAGCTCATGAAAGAGCTCAAGCCTGATGTAGTATTCTCAAAGGGAGGATTTGTCACAGTCCCTGTGGTATTTGCCGCACACTCAGCAGGTATCCCTGTGGTGATACACGAATCAGATATGACTCCCGGCCTTGCAAATAAGCTCGCCCTTCCAAAGGCGACAAAGGTATGCTGTAACTTCCCTGAGACAAAGGATCTCTTCCCTGAGGGCAAGGCAGTCGTAACCGGAACCCCTATCAGAGAGGAACTTTTCCGCGGCGATTCCGCATTTGCATATAACTACTGCGGTTTCACTGACAACAAGCCTGTTCTCCTTATCGTGGGCGGAAGTTCAGGAAGCGTCATAATCAACAACGCAATAAGAGACAATATCGACCGTCTTCTGGAGACCTTCAACGTCATCCACCTGTGCGGCAAGGACAATCTGGATGAATCCCTCAAGGATAAGAAGGGCTATGTTCAGTATGAATATGTCAAAAAGGAACTGGCAAGCATGCTGGCACTCTGCGATATCATAATCTCCAGAGCCGGTGCAAATGCCATATGTGAGCTTCTCGCACTCAGAAAGCCAAACATCCTCATACCACTGTCAAAGGCTGCATCAAGAGGTGATCAGATTCTCAACGCCCAGTCATTTGAGAAGAGCGGATACAGCTATGTGATCCAGGAGGAAGAGCTGAACACAGATTCCCTGTTCGCCGGAATAAATGAAGTGTACAACAACAAAGAGAAATATATCCAGGCTATGGAGTCCAGCAACCTGACCGACTCAACGGGAATCATCATCAACATGATAGAGGATCTCGTAAACAGCCACGACTGATCTGCATAAGATCTGCAAAAGCAATTATAAAAAGGCAAAATAAAACTCCACACCGTCTAAATCATAGTCGGTGTGGAGTTTTATTGTATATTAACTATTATTAGTTAGCCAGAGCCTGAAGTACAGCAGCCTTCATCGCATCGTCACACTGCTCATCTCCTATGTACAATGTAACTGTACTCTTTCCGCCTGCAGGGAAATCAAATACTGCCTTCAGTGTCTTGTCTATATATGTTCCATCTGAACCATACTTTGCAAGATCCATGCTGACCTTTGTTCCATAATATGTGATTCTGAATCCACCGTTTGTTGTGTCCTCATAATACCATACTGTTGTCTTGGCCTTCTTATCAAGAGCGTCTCCATATGTAACACCTGTAGGAACCTTCTTCTCTGTTCCGTTGCTCTGTACATCTGTATAGACGATCTCATTCTTCTTAAGGCTGTCTATCTTGTCCTTTGCCTCATCGTTAGTACGATACTGAATATTACCCTTTACAAATATCTGAGCTGTCTCAGGAAGAACCAGATACACACCGCCACAGATAGCTGCTACCACAATAATGGCTACAAGGATCTTAACAAATGTCTTCATAATTATCTCTCCTATCCACAATCAAATTCATCAATCGATACTAGAACAGTTCTTTCTCAAGCTGGAATATGAAATCCTCAAGGAGCTGCATGCGTTTGCTGTACTCAAGTCGTCCAGCCTCCGTCTTACATCTCTTGATCTTTGGTTTATTGATCTTATAAAAATTCTTGATTCTGTAATATGCGCGCTTATAGCTTGCCTCGTCCTCTATAGCCGTAGCCATGGAATCCCACAGAACACTGATCGCTCCCACTTCATCCAGCAGGTCTGCATCCATAACTATCCTGCACTCAAGTGACAGATCTGCATCAGTATCCTTCTCCTCATGGATCATGATTATCTCGCCTATCTTGGCTATCTTCTGTGGATCGACTCCCAGACTGTCAAGATAATTGACAGCTATCTCTGCTCCGACCTCCCCATGTGGTCTCTCGTCATCCCAGCCCACATCATGAAGAAGTGCCGCGAGAACTATTATATCCAGATCTCCACCTAACTTCGACTGAAGCTTTATCGCCCATCTATACACCCGCATAGTATGTTCAAATCTGCTCCTGAATGGATAATTAGGCGGCCTACCATTAACGGCTGTCTGTTCCTTTACAAAATCAATTACTTCAGCGTAATTCATATCCGTTTCGCCCCTTGGAAATCACTATTCTGCAGCGCATAATAACACTGCAAAAGTATCATACTTGATGATAACATCTTTTGTGGGATTTTGCTATATTTTTTTAAATTTTTAATAAATAATGTTAAAAATAAAAAAATCCATGCGATCTTCCTTCGAAGCGTCACCATAGACGTTACCTCAGCAGTTAACTCAGCCCAGGCACCCTCACGGCACACAGGAGATTCCCCTTAGTGCTGCTTCGTCTCCGACCTGACACGGTTCGAAGATTCCTGTTGCGCGAGACCCAGACATCAACATCACTTACTGAGGGCAGCCCTACAGCGGCCACCCCTCAGGAAGACCATCACCCCTGCTATAGCGGATTGCAGGTACAGGGCGCCGCTACCTCCCCGGTTGCATGGAAACTTTAAAACATATTTAATTGGCTGTGCACAAGATGCACCGCAGGCTACATTATATCTGACATGCCGCCCGCCGTCAAGCATTCTTCGCTTTTCCCTGTCTCAGGTCGCGAAAAAAGCTCTTCATCATCTCACTGCATTCATCCTGCCGCACACCACGTATAACCTCAACCTGATGATTAAACTGTTTCATGTCCAGCAGGTTTATTATGGAGCCCGCACATCCGGCCTTGGGATTCATGCATCCTATCACCACATTTGGGATACGGGCCTGCACTATGGCCCCGGCACACATCTGGCACGGTTCAAGGGTCACATACATTGTGCACTCCTCCAGCCGCCAGTCGCCGAGCTTCTTTGACGCCTGTTCTATGGCCAGTATCTCCGCATGTGCAAGTGTGGTCTTTTTCAGATTTCTCTTGTTGAAGCCCCTTGCGATTATCCTGTCATCGTGGACTATGACACAGCCTATCGGAACATCGCCATTTGCATAAGCCCTCTTTGCCTGGGCTATGGCTTTATCCATATACTTCTCATGGATACGCCGCTCCTCCGGCGTCAGCTCATCTATATTGGTATCTTCCATTCTCTTTATCCTCTTCTTCCTATCTTATATCCACTATCCAGTAGCCGAAGCTGCCGGTCTTGATATGTGTCTCCTTCTCCGGCACGAATCTATCAAATCCAAATATCCCGGCAAGGTATTTCTCCCTCGAGGAATACACCCCCGGAACTCCAAGTATGTAACTGACGCGGTCATCATCTGGGGAAAATATGACTTTGCCAAACATCAGGTATTTGTAGCTGTAATACCCGTGTGTCAGGAAGCTGTTCACCCCGAGCTTCCAGTTGCACATGTCCAGCAGACCTATGTCATTCGGGGATATCTTCACGCTCTCTATGACGCTGTCCAGCCCGTCATCCAGGGAGCTTCCCGGAAGAAGTGGCAGACGTTCATAGTTCTCAAACATTTTGTCTATCGCCGTTCCGGTCTCGGAGGTCTCGACCTCATCAGAACATACAGGCTCCGCCGGTGCAGCACAGCTCTCAAGCTCCAACTCTGCCGTGACCGTATCTGTTATGGAGGCCTCTCTCACCGCCTCGCTCAGTTCCTCAGCATCGCGGACCGCACGTTTCGCATCCCACATTCTAGAATAATCTATCACACTGTCCGTCCAGGACGAACAGAATATATCGCTGTCGTAATACTCCTGCCCCATATTTCCATCCGGCTGTATACGCCTTATGACGATACCGGCAAATGCAGTCACAGGCCGTCCGCTCTCCATGACATCATCCCAGCAGAATGAGAAGCACTCCTCACCGTGTCCATTTCTGAGTCTCATCTTACCGACGAGCACCGGCAGAGGGATCATCACGGGCTCATTTGTCTGTTCACCGCCCACTGCGCCTTCGTCGGCCAGCGTCTCCCTGTAAATGAACACGCCATAGATTTCCTCTCTGCTGTTCATTCCGTTTCTCAGTCCAACCGTGAGTCTTCCCGTTCTCCCCACCTTTGCCACCTTGGCAAATCCTGAATTTTCACATTTGTGTCCGTCGTGATACCTGTAAATATACGATATAAATCGGTTCCAGTACACCATAGATAATCCTCCTCTCCCTTCCGGAATTCTGCGTCCTTTTCCGGGGGCTTTATCAATTATCTATGATTCTGTCTCACCACCTATGACATTATTTGTCCGTGAGAATGTCGCTCAAAGCTGCAAATTCCGCCAGGCTCAAACTTTCTCCACGGATATTTGCTGATATTCCAAGGGATTCCAGTGCCTTTGCGATCTGCTCCTTGGTAAATGACAGTTCTCCGCTGTTGGCTATGCCGTTCTGAAGAGTCTTTCTTCTCTGGTTAAATGATGCTCTTATCAGCCGGAACATGAGCTGCTCGTCCTTCACCTTTACCGGCGGCTCCTGGTATCTGTTCAGTCTGATGACCGCTGAGCCCACACCCGGTCTCGGTATAAAGCAGTTTGGCGGAACATTTGCCACTATATACGGCTCGGCATAATACTGAACTGCCAGGGACAGTGCTCCGTAATCCTTGGTTCCCGGGCCCACCTGCATGCGGTCCGCAACCTCCTTCTGCACCATGACCGTCACCGAGAGAAGCGGCACATGCTTCTCGAAAAGTCCCATGATGATCGGTGTGGTTATATAGTATGGAAGATTCGCAACCACCTTGATAGGCCTGCCGCCATTTCTCTCTTCAACTATCTTATTGATGTCTACCTTCAGTATGTCGTCATTGATAACCGTCACATTGTCATACTCCGCAAGGGTCTCGTCCAAAATAGGGAGAAGATTCTTGTCTATCTCCACCGCCACAACCTGTCCGGCACTCTCCGCAAGATACTGGGTCATGGTTCCTATTCCCGGACCTATCTCCAGCACGCAGTCGTCCTTCGTGATGTCCGCTGCGCTGATTATCTTATTTATGACATGGGCATCTATGAGGAAATTCTGACCGAACTTCTTCTGAAATGCAAATTCGTATTTCTTTATCGTCTCTATTGTAACCTGTGGATTGCTTAACTTCTCCATGCTTTGTCCTTTCCTGCGTCCAGACAATGGCGGTTTCATCAAGATTTTTGTCACGACCAGGACTTTGTGGTATGCCTGTCTAGAGAATACCACAAAGTCCTGGTCTCAATTCACATTGCGAAACCTCCATTGCCTGTAATCTACGTTTTTATTACATCTTGTACATTTTCAGGGCATTCACGTATGTCTGGTCATACACTTTCTGAACCGGAACGCCCTTGATCTCGGCTATCTTCTCAGCTATATAAGGTATGTTGAGGGCAGAGTTCCTTGTTCCTCTGAACGGAACCGGGGCCATGTATGGGGAATCGGTCTCAAGGACGATCTTCTCAAGAGGGATATCCTCCACGACCTCCTGAAGCTTCCGGCTGTTCTTGAAGGTGACTACTCCGCCAACCCCTATGTTAAATCCCATCTTAATATATTCTCTTGCCTGTTCTACGCTGTATGAATAACAGTGTATCACACCGCCATTTCTGCCGCCATCCATTCTTTTAAGCATCTCCATAGTGTCTGATGCCGCATCACGGCTGTGTATAATGATCGGCATGGCAAGCTCCTGCGCAAGTTCAAGCTGCCTGAGAAACCATTTCTTCTGAACATCCCTCGGAGGATCATCATCAAAATGATAATCAAGACCTATCTCTCCTATGGCTCTCACCTTTGGATTATCCAGCACCATGCTCTTAAGCTCCTGTATATCCGTCTCCGTCAGCTCTCCTACCTCACTCGGATGTACGCCGACTGCCGCATAAAAATGCGGATATTTTGCGGCAAGCTCCACCGAATTCCTCGACGACTGCATATCCGCTCCGACGTTCATGACCTTGTCTATATCCTTCTCAAGGAATTCTGCAATTAACTGTTCTCTGTCCTCATCAAACTGAGTATCGTCATAATGACCATGTGTCTCAAATATCATATCTCAAACCTCTCTTATGGTACTAATGCATTGTTTATAGTACCGCAATATCGTATCCGTCACGCTGTATTATACAGAAATACCCGCACTTTGTGAACGTTTAATTATTTGTTTATGATTAGTTATTAATCTTTATAAATAGATTAATCTTTAAACACATTTTTTTCACAAATCCTGGATATACTAACAATCGTAAAGAGTTTTTCATTTATTTGAATCCTCTCTCCCCTCATTTTTTTGCAAGAGGCAGCAGATCTTCCCCGTTCTGTTACCTCTTGTTTTTTTGTGTCCAAAACTGTATATTTATTGTGATGTATATATGTACACATAGATTACATCAACGTATAATATGTGTCCACATTACACGTGTCATATCGCATTGATTTTATATGTATATTTATCATAACATTTTACATAACAGGAGGACTTTCATGATTTCAAAGAAATATTCATCAATGTTAAACAACACTTCCATCATCAGGGAATTTGCACAGTATGCTTCAAAGCGTGCCGCTGAGATCGGTGCTGAGAATGTGTTCAACTATACTATAGGCAATCCATCTGTGCCTACCACAGACGACTTCAACAAGGGACTTATCGACCTTATCCAGAATGAGGATTCACTGGCACTCCACGGCTACAGCCCTACACTTACCATCTACTCTGTAAGAAAGGCTGTCGCAGAATCACTGAACCGCCGTTTCGGCATGGAGTATGTTCCTGAGGACATTTTCATGACATCAGGTGCTGCCGGAGCCCTGGCCCACGCCATCAGATGTGTCACAGAGCCGGGCGACGAGGTTATCACATTTGCGCCTTACTTCCCTGAGTATGTACCATACGTTGACGGAACCGGTGCTGTTCTCAAGGTCGTTCCCGCGGACATAACTTCATTCCAGATCAACTTTGACGCATTCCTCGAGATGATGAACCCAAATGTTCAGGCAATCCTCATCAACTCGCCTAACAACCCATCCGGAATCGTCTACTCAACAGAGACCATAACACGTCTTGCCCAGATCCTCACAGAGAAACAGGAGGAGTACGGACATGACATTTACCTTATATCAGACGAGCCTTACAGAGAGATCGTATTTGAGGGAACTGATTCGCCATTCATCTCAAAGTTCTACGACAACACCATCTGCTGCTACTCATTCAGCAAGTCTCTGTCACTGCCTGGAGAGCGTATCGGATACGTGGCTGTAAACCCTAAGTGCAAGGATGCCGAGCTCATCATCAACATGTGCGGACAGGTATCACGTTTCACAGGACACAACTGTCCTTCATCTCTGATACAGCTCGGAGTTGCAAAGGTGCTTGATGAGACATCTGATCTGTCTATCTACGAGAAGAACAAGAACATCCTGTACAAGGAGCTCACAGCTATGGGATATGAGTGTGTTGAGCCAGGCGGAACCTTCTATATGTTCCCTAAGACTCCTATCGCAGATGCAAATGAGTTCTGTAACATGACTGCCCATGAGCTTGATCTGATCCTTGTTCCCGGCGACAGCTTTATGTGTCCGGGACATATGAGACTGGCTTACTGTACTACAACAGATATGGTTGAGCGCTCTCTGCCACTGTTTGAGAAGGCTATCAAGATGTGTAAATAATGATCTGTGTATGAGTTTCTATATCAATATCATGTCTTATCAGTATAGATATTATTTGCACTAATCTTGTTTATACAAAATTATTTTAGGAAAGTATAGAGATATAACATATGACTAACATAAAGATAATTCTCGCCTCGGGATCGCCTAGAAGAAAGGAACTTCTGGCCCAGGCGGGATACGACTTCGATGTGTGTCCAAGTCTTTCTGATGAAGATCTTGAACCGATGGCTCCATCTGAATATGTAATGCTTCTGGCTAAGAAGAAGGCAGATGAAGTGTGCAACAGGATCATCGCCCAGGATGTTGTAAGACGGGTTAAAAAGCTTCCTGAACGCTTCGTTGTCCTCGGCGCAGACACTGTTGTATCGCTGAACGGAAGGATTCTTGGTAAGCCTTACGACTACGACGATGCATACAACACCTTGAACAGTCTGTCCGACCAGACGCATCAGGTGTACACCGGCGTGTGTCTGATATATGTGAACGGAAGAGCCAAGTCATCCAGCTCATTCTATGAGAAGACGGATGTCACCTTCTATCCTGTATCCCACGACGAGATAATCCAGTACCTCGCCACAAATGAGCCGTTTGACAAAGCCGGAAGCTATGGAATTCAGGGCAAGGGCGGTCTATTCGTCAAGGGAATTGAGGGCGACTACAACAATGTTGTCGGGCTGCCACTCGCAAGGGTGTATCACGAGCTTGAGGAATTAGTATCGGAAGAGTAGGTATACTAACCGCCAAAATAAATAAACCAGCTGCTGCTACATTTTGTAACGACGGCTGGTTTATTTTTTACTGTAAATATTTAGTGTAATTTGCCATATTCTGATTTATACTTTACTTAAACAGAAAGGGGCGAAACAATTATGAACGACAAGAAAAAGAAGAAGATCCTGTTAATAGGTGTTATCATAGGGGTAATTCTTGCAGCGATTATTATAAGTGCCATCATTCTTTTCAGGGATGACACCAAGGAGGGTGTCCATGAGGGAGGTACATTCACTGAAAAGATGACAGAGGGTACAACAGAGAGAAAGGCGGATGTCAAGACGACTTCCAAGGCTACAACCACCGAGAAGGCAACCAAGGCTGCTACCTCGGAAAAGAGCAAGAAGGGTTCTACTAAAACTACGAAGAAGGACAAGAAAGGTTCTGCTACAACTACAGAATCTACAACGAAGAAACCAAGCAGCCAGACAACAACCGAGGCAAAGACACCGGGCAGAGAGGATGGCAAGGTAACGACCAGTCAGCCAGTTACAACCGAGAGGGCAACTGAGAGACCAACTGAGAGACCTACCACGGCTGCTACAACCGAGAAACCAAAGCCGGAGCCAATGACCACTGAGCATGTACATACCTGGAAGGATGTATACGAGACTCAGGAGAAGAAGGTCTGCATATCCGAGGCTTGGGATGAGGATGTATATGAGAATCAATCATTTTGTTCGTACTGCGGAAAAAACATAGACGGAAATCCTAATCATATTTTTGAATGTGGTAGAAAATACTATGATGAGGATATCGGTGAAGAGATCTACGAAGGTTCAAGTGAGATAATCAGACCTGTTAAGGTAGACACCATCCACCACCCTGCCGAGTACGAGATCCAGAAGGAAAAGGTACTCGTAGGCAGAAAATGTAGCACCTGCGGCGCATGGCAGTAGTTGATATAGGAATCCTGATGTGAAAACATCGGGATTCTTTTTTTTGTGCAAATGTGTTCGCCCAAGTTAGGACTAGAGCCTGAGGGTGATCCTGCCCTAATTAATCCTCTTCTTAAATCAATATATACAAACGTTCAGACATATCAAACGAGAGGAAAATCTCGTTTTACCTTCTGGAATTTTTACAGCAAGTTTTTACTCTATAATTCATTTGTTTATGCAAAAATGTATGGTAAGATTTACCAAAGAGTAGAGGAGTTGGAGAGCATGTGTGAAAATATTGAAAGCTATGTAAATGAACAGGTAATCAAAATGGCGGTAGAATTGATAAGCGAATATGAAGATACCAAAGAGGCTATTGTAAAAAAGATTGCCGAGAGGTTCAACCTCACAAGAGAGGACGCAGAAAATTACTACCTGGAAGTTCAGCAGTGAACGATAATGTGAAATATGACAAAAAGGGGGATGAAGATACATGAACGAAGTCATTGAGCGATATGCAAGGGAAAGAGAAATAAAAATGTGCATCGTTATGTGCATAAAATTTAATCAGTCTCGTGAGGAGATTATCAGCGAGCTGATAGAGCAGTTTAACCTTACCAAAGAGGACGCCGAAGAATACTACGATGAATATTGTGATGAGATATTTCAGCAGTAACACTTAGCCTGAAAGCGTGGTGAAGAGATCGGACCAGTGTGTAACAGCATTGGTCTTATTTTTTTAGATGGGGATGAGGGTGATCCTGCCCTGATTAATTCCCTACTCAAATCAATATGTGCAAACAATCTGATATATTAAACAGGGGAGTATCAGCCCTGTGACCGGGCTATCGCGGCTTCAGGAGAGTGACAAAAATGCAAAAGCCAGGGAACAAAAGAGGTGGCTTTATACGTCTATATATTGTATAAAGGTATTTTAAAACCAAGGAATAATTGCATGTCACATAAGGTAGTGGCGGATGAGTGGTATGATCCGGCGGCGCAGAAATTTGATTTTTCAGGACTGATTTCAAAGATCCTGGATGCTCTGGATAAGATTTATGACAGGTATGGGATCACTGGATTAGAGCCGGGCAAAGGCTTGGGTACTTAGAGGTGTTCATCCATGTGCCCTTCGCCCATCCATTATTCTTATTTGACGCCTGGGATACAAACCTTGCCACCGTCATAGTAGTGCGCATTTGTACACTCAACTGCCTTGAAAGTTCTTCATTCAGAGGACAGTTTATCTTACGTATAATTAATAATCTGTCCAAAGAAAAAGTGGCAGGCGTCATATATACAGACATCTGCCACTTTTAATTACATCTCATATTTATCTTCTATCTCAGTTCTTTCTTCACATTGAAGATAGTTCCAACGACCTTCGGGCCCGCATTTGATGCAACTGCTGCCCCGATCTGGAAGTAATCTGAAGGGCCATAGCCAACCTTCTCCGTCATACGGGCTGTCAGCTCGTCTCTTACGGTCTCATCGTTTCCATATACTATCTGGTACTCTGAACCCGGCTCCATCTCTTCCACTGTGACATCCACCATCTTTGCCATGAGCTTCTTCTCGCCGCGGCACTTGATTGCTGTCACGATCTCATTTGCCCAGATCTTCATGATAGGCTTCACGCCGAGTGCGTCACCAACCAGAGCTGCCGCACTTGGGATTCTTCCTGACTTGGCTGCATACTTGAGGCCATATATTCCGAAGTATATCCTTCTCTTTGGAAGCTCTTCCTTCAGATACCACACTATATCCCTGGCATCCCTGCCCTCCTGAACCATTCTAGCTGCCACAACCACCGGATAGCCATACTGTCCACTGTAGCCTATTCCGTCAAATACATATATATTGCACTTTCCGGCACACTCAGGATATTCCTCCTCGAACTGATCTGCGGCCATCTGCGCATTTGCATATGAGGCAGAACCATCCTTGTTGATGCTTACATATATAATATCCGTGTAACCCTGCTCCACCAGCTCCTTATACACCTCGCCGAACTGGTACGCTGTGATCTGTGATGTCTTTGGAAGATCATCATTCTCTGCCATGAGCTTGTAGAAGCCCTCATTGTCAAAATCGACTCTGCTCAGATAAGACTTGCCACCTATTACGACCGGGAAAGGAAGAATCTTGATTCCAAGCTCCTTCTCCTCATTCTCTGAAATGTCACTGGCAGAATCTGTCATTATAATAATTTTTCCCATAATTCACAAAACTCCATTTTTTGCTAATGAGCAGACGCATGAAAATGCGCTGCGCGCGGCGTCTGCGTGCTTCATAAGATGTCACTAAGCCCAGCTTAGTGACGGCGCACCCAGTGCGCCACCTCCTTACGAAAATTTACTTATCATTCTCCATACGCCACTTGATACATCTGTTGAGATAATGAACATAATCAGGGTTCTTGCACATACCCTTGCCCTTATCATCAGATATCTTGGCAACATCCATGCCGTTACATGCTGTAGTCTTCATAACTATGTTGAGCGGTTCATCGCACGTATCGTTGGATATATATGTTCCTATTCCAAATGCAACCTTGATCTTGTCCTTGAAATAGCTGTTGAGTTTGTCTGCTTTCTCGAAATCAAGGCTGTCGCTGAACAGAAGTGTCTTGGTCTTTGGATCAAGTCCAAGCTTCTCATAATGATGAACCATCTTGTCGCCCCACTCATAAGGATCGCCACTGTCGTGTCTCACCCCACTGAAAAGTGTCGCATATGTGAGCTGGAAATCCTTCAGGAAGCAATCTGTTGTGATGGCATCAGTGAGAGCTGTTCCGTTCAGCACTCCATACTCCTTAACCCATGCATCCAATGCATACCAGTTGGAATATGCAGGATTGTGCTTATGATTACCCTGTCCAACACACATGATCCACTCATGCGCCATAGTTCCAACCGGAACCAGATTATACTTCCTTGCCAGATATACATTACTTGTTCCGACAAATGTTGAACCCGGATACTTGCGCTTGCTGAGTTCCTTGACTGCAAGCTCCTGAGCTTCAGCCGAAAGTCTTCTTCTGAGTCCAAACTCACTGAAAGCTCCAAGGTTATACTCTCCGGTCTCGACTTTTCGGACCTTCTCATCAAGCTTCTCCCTGAATGATGCAAGCAGCTTATCATAGTCATCGTTCATTCTGAAGTAGACCTCATTCACTATAGCCAGAGTAGGTATCTCATACATGGAAGTATTGAGCCAAGTGCCTCTCGCCTCTATCTTCAGTCCACACTCAGCGTCATCTGATATCTCAAAGTCCTCATATCTTGCCTTCCAGAGTCTCAGAAAATCAACATAAGAACCCTTTATCCACTTGATATTGTGCAGATACTCAAGCTCCTCCTCTGTAAATCTCAGATCACAGTAGAGCTGTATCTGTCTCTTGATCTCATCAACCATCTCCTTTGTGAAGAACACGTCAGTATTCCTGCACTTGAATGACCATGTTGTCTTATAGTCACTGAACTGATGGTAAATCGCCTGTCCCATACTAAACTTGTACATATCCGTTTCAAGCAGGCTTGTGATTATTCTTTCCATTTTTATACTCTTCTTTCTCTTTTTATCCGCTCCACACATACGGCTTAACCGCCATATATCACGGAAATACGGAAGTATACGCAAGTTCAAATACTTCCACTTATAATAAGTTAGCACACAGCCCGCTGTCAAGCACTATTACCTTGCAACTATCACACATAGTATTGTATAATGTTACCGTTCAGAGCCATGCAGCACAATATAAGAAATGGCTTGTCATGCTTGCATGAACAAGGCATTTCTTATATTGTGCTATACGGCGGATACGCCGCACCGAACAGGCTCGAAGAGACTGTGAGGTGGCATGGCTCTGAACACAGCAGAGTCGTACACTTCGAACAGGCTCGTAAGAGACTGTGAGGTGGCATGGCTCTGTGTATACATTATGAAAAGAGGATAGATTATGTTAGAGCAGAACAACGGAAAAAAGCCTAAGAAGTACGCTGGTATTCTGGCTCACCCGACATCATTCCCAAGTCCTTATGGAATCGGAGATCTGGGTCCGGGCGCTTATCAGTTTATCGACTTTCTTGCAGCTTCAGGATTAAATCTGTGGCAGGTGCTTCCACTCGGTCACACGGGCTTTGGCGATTCACCTTATCAGCCATTTTCAGCATTTGCAGGACAACCACTTATCATCGATATCGACTACCTCAGAAAGAAGAAGTTACTTCTGGACGAGGACTTCTCAGCTATGCCTGACTGGGATCCTGAGAAGATCGACTATGGAACACTTATAGAATTCAAGACTGGCCTTCTGAAGAAAGCGTACGAGAGATTTATCGACGCTGACTATGCAGATGATATGTCAGGAGACGAGGATCTCATGGCAAAGTTCGATGCATTTGTCAAGAATACATCATGGCTTGCTGACTACTCTCTGTTCATGGCAGGCAAGGATGCGCACGAGGGAATGCCTTGGTACATGTGGGATGATTCACTGAAGAAGCCGACCGCAAGGCAGAAGACCGCATGGAAGAAGAAGCTTGCAGACGGCATCGGCTACTACAACTTCCTCCAGTTCCTTTTTACAGAGCAGTGGCAGGCCCTCAAGACATATGCAAATGATCTCGGAATCAGTATAGTAGGTGACACACCTATATTCCTCGCATGGGACAGCGCAGACGTATGGTCCAATCAGGAACTGTTTCTGCTGGATTCAAAGGGATACCCTATCGAGGTTGCAGGTGTTCCACCAGATTATTTCTCAGCTACCGGTCAGCTCTGGGGCAACCCTCTGTACAACTGGAAAAAGCATACCGAGACAGGCTATGCATGGTGGATAGAGAGAATCAAATATCAGCTCACAGTAACAGATTTCCTCAGGATAGATCACTTCAGAGGATTTGACCGTTACTGGGCAGTGCCTTACGGTGAGGAGACCGCCATCAACGGCGAGTGGAAGCCAGCTCCAGGGCTGAACTTCTTCACACAGCTCGAAGCTAATCTCGGCTACCATCTTCCTATCATCGCCGAGGATCTCGGCGAGATAGATGATTCAGTCATAGAACTCAGAGACAAATTCGGACTTCCTGGAATGAAGATCCTTCAGTTTGCATTTGAAAATCCAAACGAGAACGACTTCCTTCCACATAACTATACACCTAATTGTGTATGCTATACAGGAACACACGACAACGACACCACCCTTGGATGGTATACGCAGGCTTATGAGGCTTCAAAGGATAAGCTCAGAAGATACTACAGCACTGATGCAAGTGATATCTGCTGGGTTATGATAAGAGCATGCTTCTCTTCTGTTGCCAACATGGCCATCGTTCCTATGCAGGACGTGCTAAAGCTCGACTCATGGGCACGTATGAACACGCCAGGCGTTGGAGAGGGCAACTGGGCATGGAGATTCAAAGCCTCAGACCTGGGCAAGCAGTTGTCAGACAGGCTTCTTGAGACATCAAAGCTCTATGGAAGATATACTCCAATACCGGAGAAGAAGGATTCTGAGGAGAAGTAATCATACGACGAGTCAAATCAATGCTGGAACATTTAAAATAGCATAAGGAGAATTATAATATTGAGAACAATATTTGCATATTTATTTGCCTTTCTGGGCATCATCCTGTGTACTCCGTATCACCTGTATCTGTACCTTCTGGCTAAGAAGGATCAGGAAAAGGCGTACCGCCATGCCCAGAAGCTGGTCAAAGGCTTCTTTGGAATAGTCATGTTCATATGCGGTGCCAAGTGCACTGTCATAGGTCTGGAACGGGTGCCCAAAGATCAGCCTATTCTGTTTGTCGGCAACCACAGAAGCTTCTTCGATATACTGTGCTGTCACAACGCACTGGACAGGCCTCTGGGATTTATGTCCAAGGACGGAATCCTGAAGGTTCCTATCCTTCCATGGTATATGAAGGACATAGGATGTACATTCCTTGACAGGTCCGACCTGAAGAAGGGACTGGAGACTATCATGCAGTCGGCTGATATCGTAAAATCCGGACATTCCATGATGGTATTTCCTGAAGGACACAGAAATGACGGCGAAGAACTTCTTCCTTTCAAGGACGGAGCATACAAGATCGCACAGAAGGCCGGATGTCCTATCGTACCTGTATCCATATGCGGAACAGACAATATCATGGAGGCCAACAAGCACAACTTTATCAGAAGTCACAAGGTGGTCATCGAATTTCTTGACCCTATCGACATAAATGGCTTGAAGCCAAAGGAGCGCAAGGAGGTTCTTGAAACCATTCCGGCACTCATTCAGAAATCAAGGGTTAAGAATCTTCCCCTTGCAACAAAAAAGTGATCAGACTATAATAATCTGATCACGACAAGACAAAACACCAATAACTAAATATAATCAGGAGGAACTAAACATGGCATGGTGGGTATGGTTGATAATAGTTGCAGTTATACTTATCGGAGGTCTTATTGCATTATACATAGTGGGCAATAAGCTTCAGAAAAAGCAGTCTGCACAGAAGGAAATGATGAAGGAACAGGCACAGCCTGTGACGATGCTTGTCATCGACAAGAAGATGCTCCCTATGAAGGATGCCGGATTGCCTAAGATGGTAATGGAACAGACACCAAAGCGTTACCAGAAGGCCAAGATGCCTATAGTAAAGGCCAAGATCGGACCTCAGATCATGAATCTTATCTGTGATGACGGTATATATGATCAGATGCCTGTCCGCGGAGAGGTAAAGGCTATGGTCAGCGGTATCTATATCATGAGCGTCAAGAATGTTCGTGGTAAGATCGAGGAGAAGAAGGGCAAGAAGACCTTTGGTGAGAAGCTTCGTGCAAAGCAGAGAAAGTATCAGGATATGTACGATAAGGATGTAGCCGAGTCAAAGCTCAGCAAGGAGCAGAAGGCCGCAGCCAAGGCTAAGGCCAAGGAAGAAAAAGAGAGAGCTAAAAAGATCCAGAAGATGTAACAGCTTGAAAGGAGATTCCCAATATGAAGAAATGTCATATTAACCTCCGCGAACTTGGAATAGCTTTACTCGCACCGATATGCATAACTTTTGTCCATGGGCTTATTCCATCATCTCTGGTATCATGTGTTATAATAATTATTCTCTGCGGATGTATACACCATGTATATCCTTGGGTATTCACCACAGGAGATAACCGTAACAATAAAAACAGAACAGGAACGAGATCACTCTCATTCCTGTTCTGTTTTTGTATTTTTATACTTATTGTCATAACAGGCCTCAGTCTGCAGTTCTTTTCGACCGGAATACTGAACGCCATTGAGCTCCATCGTCCAGAGCTTCTCGGCAGTTACAGAGACATGGTTCGTTCATCATTCTCTCTAAACAACGGTATCTTCAGAGTTACAACAGTCATGCTGCTTGCACCGGTCTGTGAGGAGCTTGTGTTCAGAGGGATCTCTCTGAGTTCTTCCAGACGTGCATTTACATGCAGACATTCAGATGCCATCGCCATCCTACTGTCAGCGCTGCTGTTCGCCCTTTATCACGGCAATTTAGTCCAGTTCTGCTACGCCCTTCCCATGGGAATCCTTCTCGCGCTGCTCGCCACATGGACGTCTTCCCTGCTGCCATCGATCCTTCTTCACATAACGATCAACGTATCTTCTTATTTCACCGGGATGCTGCCATTTGCACTGCCACATACAGGCTGTATACTTGCAACTGGTATCACGTCAGCCGCAGGCTTCATCGCCCTATATCTGCTGTTGCGCCGAAGTGGCAAATCACACAAAGTATCTTGACATGTGATACACATACACTTTTTCATCGGGATCCTCTTCGTATCCTGACAACTTGATGATATTCTTCAACACAAAATACCTGCTGTCCCTCATGACTCTCTGATATTCAAATGTCGGGTAGTACAGCATCAGATATATATTTCTCGGTGCCCTGCGCACGGAATCTATTATATTGTCTATGACCTTCTTGAACACCTCCGGGGAAAATGGATTGAAGAAATAGAAATAATTATCTTCATCTGCAACCTCATACTCCTGCGCCGGAATGTTATAGAAGTTCATCCTGTCTTCCTGATCATAAAATCTGCTCTGATAACCCGCGGCATTTTCCAGAAGCTTCTCGTATATGTCAGCATCTGCCTCTATACCCGTGGCGCGGCAGTAATGCCTTGAGTTGCCATAGAACAATACACGCCCCAGTCCGCAGCCAAAATCAACAAGTGTATCCTCCGGCTCCATGGACACGGCATTGAACAGGGTCACAAGATCCCTGTAGTAAATCGCCTGATATATATTATTCTCCTCGGTGGGCTGCTCCGCACCTATACACAGCGTCGTATCTATAGACAAAAAATCATCAAACGCCTTCTCGTCATCCATATAGCTATCCTCACTCCACGGTTATCCTGAGTACGTTAAACGATACACATTCATTGCCATAATCCATCACATACACCACGACCAGACCAAGCCCCTTTTCCGTCTCCACGAGCTGATAGCCTTCAGTGAGTATGCTTATATTCATCATACCAACCGGAGTAGAATAAAATGCCTCTCTGGTCTCTCCCGGTCTGAATGACATGGCAGCACTGACTTCGCCCTTCTTTGTCAGGTCAAGTCCTAATTTGTCAAACTTCAGCAGATTTCTCGCCGGTTTCTCAAGATCCTCATAATACTCATCGTATTTCAGGTAAAATACCCCGTCCTTCTCATGAAGGCTTCCCCTGGTAACAAGCTCTATGGGTTCAACGTTGTTCTCTTCCCTGCTCGTCCTCTGCTCTCCAACTACTGTCACAGTAACATTCTTTACCATATAAACTTCCAATCTATGTAATTTTATAAAATTATCTCTCTTTTGCCATCTCAATAAGAGTTGTGACGAGAGTCTTTATATCGTATCCCTGAGCATTCCACAGCATTGGATACATGCTTATTCCTGTAAATCCAGGAAGTGTGTTGATCTCATTGAATACAACTCTGTTTGTTCCATTCTCAAGGAAGAAATCCACTCTGGAGAGTCCGAAGCCGTCAAGTGCTTTGAATATCTTCACAGCATCTTCCCTTATCTCATTCTCTGCTTCCTTAGGGATGTCTGCGCCGATAACCGTTCTCGACTCAGCATTGTTGTACTTTGCATCGAAATCGTAGAACTCAGCAGCGGCAAGTATCTCGCCAACTCCCGAAGCCTTGGTATTGTCCTTGTAACCGAGGACTCCGCACTCAAGCTCACGTCCAACTATCGTCTCCTCAACGAGGATCTTGTTGTCGTGCTTTACGGCCTCATTCAGCGCATACAGAAGGCTAGCTCTGTCAGTCGCCTTATTTACACCCTTTGATGATCCGGCCTTTGAAGGCTTTACAAATACAGGGTAATCAAGCTCAGCCTCAACTCTGTCCATAGCACTGTCTATGTCGCTGAAATCCTCTGCAAGCACAGGTACAAATCTCGCCTGTGAAACACCGATGTGATCAACGATTATCTTCGTATAGAATTTATCCATGGATGCTGCCGATGCCAGAACGCCACATCCAACATATGGAATATCTGCCATCTCGAACAATCCCTGTATAGTTCCATCCTCGCCATACATACCGTGAAGTACAGGGAATATGACGTCCACCTTCTGGCGCTCCACACCTGCATCGGAGAAAATTATAAGCTCTCTTCTGGTGTCCGGTGAGATCACTGCTGTGACCTTGCTGTCATACCAGCTTCCATCCGCTATACTCTCTATATTATCTGCCTTTAACCATCTTCCATCCTTGGTAATGCCAACCAATGTCATATTATACTTTTCAAGATCAACCCCCTTGGCAACTGTCTGTACCGATATACATGAAACCTCATGCTCTGATGATCTTCCTCCAAATATTACAACCAAATTTTCCTTAGCCATGACATGTGCTCCTTATACTTTAATCCGCGGTGCACCCGGGGCACACCACAGGTCAAAGTATAACACCTGGGAATCAACTTTTCAACGTCACTTATCCCCCAGATCTATACATAATGTCTCATACATTCCGGGCGGACAGTCCTCCCCGGAATCGCCAAAATACTCATAAGAAAATCCGGAGTTTGCATCGGCATCCACGCCCCACGCATTTGCCGCGCTCTGGGCAATGTCATTTATATCCTCCATCGCCATGACAAGATTGTGGCGCATCTGTATATAACTCAGATTCTCATTGTAGTCGTCCCCAAGCCACATGCCGATCTGCTTCATGACTGTGTTGCCCACATAGCTCTCAAGCTCATCTCTCTCATCCTCAGACTTCATATCGCCATCATAATCGACCTTAAGCCTTATTACCCTTCCACTGTCATCCAGTGAATTGTTGTACATGACCGCATCCGCCATTATCTCCCTCGACACCTTATCCTTATATTTCTTTACATAAGAAACCTGTCCAAATATCACACCGCCGACAATTCCTATGAGGACACCCAGTATGGCCGCCCTGAACATTCTCCACATAAACAATACCTCCTGATCATCTAAGTCTCTATTCACCTATCCCATCTCTCGCGTATGTCGCCAGACACTGGCCTTCATAGTGTGTCTTAAGATATTCATTTGTATTGTTATCCCCGGATTTCTCCAGTATATTCTGTTCTATCACCACAGTCACATAGCTTGTAGCAAATTCCTTCTCAAGTTCGGCTGCAGCCTCGTTCATTACCTGGGTATCCTCCGCTACTATATACTCCACATGACTCGTATCGAGGGACTTCGCATGACTCTCATTATAACTTCTGCAAGCATCGGCAAATGAACCGGCGTCCACCTGGTACACCCCCTCCTCGGTCAGGGAATCCTCATCGTCGTCCAGTCCTGTTATGACCAGACTGTATCTCAGCCCGCCGCCGGCAGGCTCCTCCGTGCTGCGCTCTATGATGACCGCATTCACATAGTCCACATCCTCCACCGGCTTGTATTCACACCCACTCAATATACACGCCGTCAATAACACCGCCGCCAGTCCGGCAGATTTTTTTACAGGCCATTTCCCGGCAAGTGATGCCGCCGGCAATATTATCGATAGGGGTACATCCACCAGAATAAGATATCCGGAGATGATCTTTATACGGTCCTGCTGTCCGGGCAGCATCCCGGCCCACAGGCATACGGCAAATGCAAGGACTGCCCACAATGTCTTCCACAGCCATCTGTGCCGAACACCCAGTCTGTCCACAGCGCCCCATCCACCTATGACATTTGGAACCAGTGCCATCACACCGAACACGATGACAAGGTAACACACCAGCATGAGCGGCCTGAGCTTCACTCCGCCAGGCAGTTCCATGGCTCCCACTATATATAGTATATTTTTCTCCTTAGCCATGAGCGCACCCGTGCCCAGTGTACATATCACAATTATCGAACACATAATGCCTATTATGGTACTTGTGCCTACGGCTGCACACAACATTCCTCTTCGCCTCCGAATGACGTGTATATACACCAGCACCACCGTCTCCATAGCCGAGAATCCAAGAAAAAGCAGTCCTCCCCTAGCCATGACACGGCTTATGGTGAGATTCGCCCCGCCCTCGTCTCCTATCTCAGTCACAGTCTTAAGCACTGACAGATCAAGGTTACTCACAGAAGACAGAATGACCACAGCCCCCGCCGCGACAGCGAACCAGAACACGGACTCCGCAAACCTGACCATCCCCCTTGTGCCACGGCTACCCATATACAGACATGCAAACAACAAGGGGATTGAGATAGCAATTACCGTGTATCTTTTCAACATCAACTGCCTGGAACACTCGGCAAGGACAAACAGCAGCAAGCCCATCCTAACGGCAGTTCTCGCCCCATAAATCAATTCAATAGTCCTATTTTTGACTTTACCGCTTTCGCTGTTCCCTCTCTCATCAATCTTCATGTATACAATATATAGTGCTATCACGTAAGCAAAAGCCATGCATAGCGTCAAAAAAAGTGACAAAATCAGGCAATTTCTTCCAAAATATGAGGGTATTAATGTAACCACAAAAGTTATCATCCCCGGCAAAACAAGCAAAGCCATCTTAAAAAAGGCAGAAAACGTCACATTATATTTATCATTCATATCTATTTTCTCTTTCTGACCAACCTGCGCCGCTCGTCAGGATTGCTCCATTTAGGTCTGTTGATCATTTTCTTTATAGGCGCGCGGACAACAAAGTCCTTATATCCCTCGCCAGTGTATGCACAGGTCACGACAGGGGACATATACGGCACGCCAAAGCTGTCCAGGGATGCAAGATGAAACACGAGAACCAGCATCGCAAGGATAAATCCAAGTATTCCATAAAGTGCGCTGGTGATTATAATTACGAACTTAAGCAATCTGAAAACAGACGCAAACGCCTCATTCGGAATGGCAAATGAAGCTATAGCCGTGAGTGCCACAACTATCACAACCATGGTGCTGACTATCCCAGCCTCCACGGCTGACTGACCAACTATCAGACCGCCAACCACTCCTATCGTATTTCCAAGCTGGCTCGGCAGTCGTATCCCGGCCTCCCGGAGCAATTCAAACAAAAGCTCCATTATCAGCACTTCAACTACAACGGGGAACGATAGCTGGCTTCTCGCATCGGCTATCGCATACAGAAGCTTGTCGGGTATCAGCTCCCTGTGATAACAGGTGATCGCAATATAAAGTCCCGGCAGTCCCACCGCAATGAACGCTGCCACATACCTTATCATTCTGGCAAATGTCGCCACCGGCCATCTGTTATAATAATCGTCCGCCGTCTGAAACAGAGTGTTGATGGTGGCTGGAGCAATTATGACCTCAGGGGAATTGTCAAACACAACGACAACCCTGCCCTCCACCAGAGCCGCGGCCGCCTTGTCAGGTCTTGTGGTCGCCTGGTATATCGGAAATATCTCCTGCCATTTCTTCTCCATCAGATGTTCAGCCATACCGCTGTCAAACACCGCATCTATCTCATACTTATCGATGGTGTCCCTTATCTGCTGTACCAGCTCAGGCTCCGCTATATCTTCCATATAGAATATCCCGTACTCTGTTCTGGATCTGACGCCCATTGTCCCCTGTTCCAGCTTCAGATGTACGTCCTTGATCCTTCTCCTTATCAGAGCTGTGGATGTCCTAAAGTTCTCATTGAAGCTGTCCCTCGGCCCTCTCATTCCTCCCTCGGTGGAGCTTTCCTCTATACCTCTCACAGGGAAATGTTTCGATGACACTACTATTGCCTGATCGCTCCCGGATACAAATATAGCCGTATCCCCCCTGAGAACCGCCCTGACAACGTTGTCCATGTCACTTTCCTGGGTATAATCCGCCGTCTGACCCTCGCAGGAGATTATATGCTCCCACAGATCTGCCGTGTCTTTATTCCGCCATTCCCAGGTTATTGGTTTTATTAATGTGTTCTCAATCAACTCATGATCGCACAGTCCATCTATATACACCACGTATATTGCCGGATCATCTCCCCAGGCACAGCGGTCCAGATCAAACCTTCGCTCCACGATATCGCTCCAGTTACCGAACATTGTCTCAATTTGTGTGATGTTTTCGTCTATTTTTTTACTGATTGAAGCCATCGTCCGCCGTAAACACCTCCAACATACCGTTTATCTTCTGTAATCTATCTTGTCCAACGGATGAGTTTTTATTCAGACATACACGTAAAAAGGCGGAACACGTTTTCACGCATTCCGCCTCTTATACAGGTATTTATTATTATGCATATTGTTATTTCTGTGCTATGACAACATTTGCAATCACGATCTGTTCCTGATCGTATATATGTATACGGGTTATCTCCTTGGCTTTCTCTTCATCCCTGGCTATTATCGCATTCATGAGAGCCTCATGCTCCGCTATAAGCTTGTCGTGATAGCTGAAATCCTTTACATACTCCACGCGGTATCTGTACACCTGCTCACGAAGACTCTGGGACATGCTGATCAGTCTCGGATTGTTCGTCATGTCCATTATAGTATTGTGAAATGCAACATCCGCATCTACTATCTCCGGGATTATCTTGGAGCTTACCGCTTTCTTGAAGTCGGCATAGGACTGCTTCAACCGCTCTTTTCCCCCGTCGTCTATCCTCTTGCAGGCAAGCCCTGCCGCAAGATCCTCAAGCGCCATCCTAATCTCAAGCGCATCGCTCAGATCCTTTGCCGTTATCCTGGCAACCTCTGCTCCCCTTCTCGGAATCATGACCACAAGCCCTTCAAGTTCAAGCATTCTCATGGCCTCCCTGACAGGTGTACGGCTTACGCCAAGCCTCTTCGCAAGAGTGACCTCCATAAGTCTCTCCCCCGGCTCAAACTCACCGTGAACTATAGCATTCCTCAAAGTCTTAAACACTACCTCTCGAAGAGGCAGGTACTCATCCATATTCAATCTAAGATCCATCACATACCTCTTCTTATGTTATACGGGCTGACGGCATACGCAGCCTGTATCTCGTCCTTTTCACGCAGCATATCTACTACTCTTTGTGCCAGTTCTTTATCCCTGTTGTCATATATTCCGAACACTGTCGGCCCACTGCCACTCATGAGCACTCCCATGGAGTCGTTCTCCGCTATGAGCTTCTTGACTGAATCTATCACAGGATTTGCAGGTATCGTAACCGTCTCGAGCACATTTGCCATTCTGTCTGTTATTCCCTTCAGATCTCCGGTCTTGAGTGCATCCGCCATGCCATCGATATCTGGATGCTCCTCCAGCAGATCCACCTTCAGGTTCTGGTATACCCATTTTGTGGACACTCCGATCGCCGGCTTCGCTATGACGATCAGGCAGTCCGGCATAGGTGGAAGTGGTGTAAGGATCTCTCCTATTCCCTCCGAGAGTGCCGTACCCTGCATGATACAGTAAGGCACATCTGCGCCGAGCTTCACTCCATGTTCCATGAGCTGTTCATCGGAAAGGTTCAGTCCAAACAGCATATTCATCGCCTTGAGGGCTGCCGCTGCATCAGCGCTTCCCCCTGCCATTCCGGCTGCAACCGGTATGTGTTTATCCACGGTTACATGAACACCCTTGTCTATTCCATATATATCCTTCATCATCCGGCACGCCTTGTATATGATGTTATCCTTCACATCCGGCAGCTCCGACGAATCCGATGTTATAACGATCTCGTCTGTGGTGACATCGCAAAATGTCAGTTCATCCCACAGATCGACCGTCTGCATGATCATTTTCACCTCATGATATCCATCCTCGCGTCTCCTGACCACGTCGAGACCGAGGTTTATCTTTCCATATGCCTTTAATGATATTTCCATTTTCTCTCCTATCCGTGACATTTCCCCTGCAGCTTTTCAGCCTGCGATCACTTTTTTCTAACAGAATATCCAAATTTGCCGAGTTTGTCGCCAAGTGCAAAATACTCTCCATGTGAATATGCGACAAGTCCCGTGCTGTTGAGGTTGAATTTGCCGGTCTTATCCATGTATTCATCACTTATCTGGACTCCGACCACCTCAGCGATAAACATGTGGTGGGATCCAAGCTCAACTACCTGCTTTACCTTGCACTCTACGTTCACCGGACTCTCCTCTATAGCCGGGCATGACACATTCACGCCGTCACATGCATGGAGGTTCATCTCCTTGAATTTATCCACGTCTCTTCCTGATTTCACACCACAATAATCAGTTGCAAATGCCAGTTTCTCGGTGACGAGATTTATGGTAAATTCTCCTGTCTCCTTGATTATGTCGTAGGAATATCTCTCCGGACGCACCGATATGGACACCATTGCAGGATCGCTGCATATGGTACCGGCCCACGCTATCGTCACTATGTTTGGCTTCTCTCCCGGTCTCTGGCAGCTCACCATAACTGCCGGAACCGGATACAACATATTTCCTGGTTTCCAATTCTGTTTTGCCATGTCTATACCTCTTTCTCTATTGACCTTCAACTCATTTTCAGCCACTTTCAGTCACTGTGGCGCAACGCACCACAGTGCTGATATCTCAAGCTGTCAATTGTTCGTATTTTGTATATTGTATACATTATACATAATAATACATGCCAGTGCATAAAATTACAACCGCATACAGCGCTCTTTATTTATCTTATTTTATTGACAGCGGATTTATTACTATAATATGAATGATCTGTCCCGGTGTTACACAAGGAAATGCAGACAAAAAAAATGATCACCTGGAAGATCATTCCAGATAATCACTTATTATTCCCTGTGCCGTTTCGCTGTCATCGGACACCATGTATACCACAAATGTATCATGCACATACAGAACCGCATCATCAAGTCTGGCGGCCTCCGACGATTTGTAATCAAGGTACATCCGCAACTGTGAGTCGCGTCTTTTCTTCATGTCCGCCAGTATGCCCTGGGCATCGACCGTTGACGACGCCTGAAATACTGCGAGCTCCTCGGCGGTGGCTCCCGTTGACATGTACACTGCACTGTCCTGCACCTGAGCGCTGTCTATACCATAATATCTGAGCGCCGTCTCAGAGGAGACCTCCTCCACGGAATCCTCAAACTTCACGTTCTGCATGAGCATATCAGCCAGAGAGTGCACATCCGGCGTATCTGCCTCGTCGTCTCCATTTCCTGCGCATCCCGCAAGCGAACAGATCATCAGACAGCATGCAAACAAATATATTATTCTTTTTATCATATGCCTCCGTCTCCACTATCTTCTGACATACACGTTCTTTCTGATGTAGTCCATCATCTTGAGACAATATTTCTTATTACAATGTTTTCCATCTATTCCCGCATCCTCCGGCAGAACACCATCCACAGACACGCTGTGAGCCACATCGAGATAGATCACCTGGTCGTAGCTGCCACACATCTCCTGCATGAGAGAATTGAGCTTGTCCACACCCGGGTTGTTATACACCTGGTCTTTTGATGAAAGCTCCGCCGATACAGGAAGTACTGACATCACATATACATTTGCCGCAGGCTGTAACTGGGAGATCTGATCCAGTAAAGTCTTGTAGGCCAACATGTACCGCTCGTTATACCACGAAAGCTCCTCAAGCCCAAATGAAATGTATATATTCTCATAGCTCTTCATGCCAAGCATCTCGACAACCGTACACTGTTCTCCTGAATCGCAGGTGAACATCTTGGTATTAGCGACCTTTTCTATGTCCAGATTCTTCGCCACACACATATCCCAGTTGTCTACACCGCTGTACAGTCCCAGCGCCTCGGCTCTGGAATCACCTATGAGCAGAGATGTCGAGAAATACTGGTCATCCGTGGCATTCGCCGGCATGTATATATTGCTGTCATATTTGTCCGCTCCCTTGCCGCTCACATCAGGGTTGGTGTAATTGACAAATTGTACATACTGACCATTTCGCTGATCCGGAATGGCCGCATCCTCCGCAGTTGCCAGATACTGCTGTGCAGCCCCCTCCGTGTCACTGTATGACATATCCTGAGTGCTGCTCTCACTTATATCTGCCGATGTTCCGCTCTCAGGCTGGAACTCCTCCTGGCCGTTCACATTCTTTTTCAGGTTGCCCTGTCCAAGCGCAAATATCATTATGACTGCGACGACCACTCCTATTCCGCTCTCGACGAGTTTCATTCTGCGGTGATGCCGCTGTCTGTATATCTTTTTTCTATAATCAGTGTTATTATTCTTAGTCACCTTCGACCTCCGAATTAACTAACTTTCATGTCTTTCGCAAAATATCCTATGATAGTATAGCAATTAATGATAAAATAATCAAGAACGCCGCGTTTTGTGAACCTCATTGTTGCCATACAATTTTTTCCGTGTTACTATTTCACATAGGAAAGTTCAATGTTTTTGCGGATTTCAGCATACAACTCAAACACAACATATTTATAGAAGAGGAGAACACGATGAACACTACAGCACGTACAATAGACTACAAGGGCGAGACTTGTATTGAACTTATATCAGGCGATTACCGTGCACTGATCGCACCATTTAACGGGAGCAACATTATGAAGATGGAGAACACAGCTCTGGATATTGATATATTCAGGAACGATCCTTCCCTGACTCCTGCACAGCTCAAAGCAGCAGCAGAGATCTACGGAATGCCTACCCTGTATCTCCCTAACAGACTGTCACACGGCAACTTAAGAACCTCCGATGCCATGTATCATTTCCCATGCAATGATCCTCTCGGCAACCATCTCCACGGTTTCCTTCATCTCAGAAACCACAGCATAGAGAGCGTGTCAGTGGATGGAGACAAGGCCATCGGCAAGACTTCATATGTATATGATGAGAAGGATGAGTTTTTCACTACATACCCTGTGAGCTTTAGAGCAGACTTCACATTCACTCTTGCTCCGGACGGTATGCACTACGAGTTCACACTCACCAACCTCTCCGACAAGCAGATGCCATACGGCGTATGTAACCACGTTGCATTCAAGGGGCCTTTCACAAGCACAGGAAAGGGCGAGGATGTACGTCTCTGTGTACCTGTTGGAGACAAATGGGAGCTTGATGAGCACGCTATCCCTACAGAGAAGAACCTTCCTATAACAGATTACGATCTCCAGTACAAGAACGGAACCATGGTACCTGTTCTGAAGGACATCGACAACGATCTCTACACAGCGGAGATGAACGAGCTGGACGGCAAGCCTTTCTACGGAGTATACGCAACTGATGTTGCCACAGGCAAGAAGGTCTGCTATGAGGTTGACGACACAATGAAGTTCTGGATCATGTGGAACGATCACGGCGACAAGGGTTACTTCTGTCCTGAGCCAATGAGCTGGAATATTGACGCTCCAAATCTCTCAGGAGCACCGGAGATCACAGGCTACACAGAGCTTGCTCCAGGCGAGTCCAAGACAGTAAAAGAAAGAATATTCACAATGGCATAAAACATGACATTTTCTATGGAACGGTCTCTCGGCGGAGGCCGTTCTTTCATATTATTAATTTTTCCCCTGTCTCGTTGTTTTTCTCCCCCCAGTATAATAAAATTATTATAATACCATATGCAAGGAGGGATTCTATGAAAAAAATACTTAGATTTTTACTGGTTTTCGCGGCAATGTTCTGTATGACATGCTTCACAGCATTTGCAGAAGATACCGACGATCCAGACACATACTATCTGGAGTTGGATGCAGCAGGAGGACAGTTATCAGGGGAGACTTCCACTGTGATAAGCAGCCCATCAGCAGAATTTACGACTGTTGACCTGTCAAAGTACAAGCCGGAGAAAGACGGCTTTACATTCACAGGATGGTACAATGACAAGACAAAGGTCACCAGCATTGACACATCATACTTCCAGTCTACAAACCGTATAAAGCTGACAGCGATGTACACCAAGGACAGCTTCTCCGGTTCAGGGCTCACCTTCACACTGAATGCAAATGGAGGCAAGCTCGGAGATGCGGACAGCGGAACATATGACTTTGATGTAGCAGGATCAGGATATGGCGTGGCACTGAACGACTACCCACCGACCCGTGAGGGCTATGAGTTCAAGGGCTGGAACACGAAGTCCGACGGATCAGGCAAGACCGTGAACATCATATACACCTCTTCCTTTGAGAAGGCGGCAGATAACGGATATGAGTATTCCGATACTGATGACTCATCGGCTAAAAGAAACCTGGTATTTTATGCGATGTGGAAATCAGACTCTGCTCCTACAGGCACCATCAGCATGGGCGATAAGAACTGGAACGGTCTCCAGGATGTATCATCATTTGAGCAGTATTACAACAAGACCCAGAAGGTTACCATCACCTGTGACAACAACTCCGACCCTTCCATCACAGTCGGCTACCTGATAAGCGACTCAGCTCTGTCATCGGACGATCTGGGTGCAGCAACATTTACCGAGTATAAGAAAGCATTTTCCATAAAGGACGAGGGCAAATATGTTGTATACGCAAAGCTTTCATCAGAGGACGGCAAAACAACATACTTATCCACAGATGGCTTCATCATCGACACACACGCGCCAAAGGTCACAGGAATCGCCGACGGAGAGACTTACTGCCTGTCAGCCGTGATGACCGTGAAGGAATCCCATCTGGCAAAGGTCACAGTGAACGGCGAGGAGAAATCCCTTGACGACGATCACTCACTTGCTCTGGAAGCCACAGATGGTGAGCAGACCATCATCGTATCCGACAAGGCGGGAAATGAAACCAAATTGACTGTAACAGTAAACAAGAAACACACCGCAGAAACCGACGACGGTGACTGCACGACACCTCAGAAATGCCGCTACTGCGGTGAGATCGTCGTAGAGGGCAAGAGCAGCCACGACCTCGGCAACTGGACAAGTGATGGCAACGGCAAAACCCACTCCCGCAAGTGCAAGAACAAGGGCTGTGGATATAAGGTCATCCAGGACTGCTCCGGCGGAACCGCAACCTGCAAGAAGAAGGCAGTGTGCTCTGTGTGCGGCAAGAGCTACGGCGAACTCAGCACAACGAACCACACAGACCTTAAGAAGACTGATTATGTAGCAGCAACCACCTCCAGCAAGGGCAATATAGAATACTGGTATTGCTCAGCCTGCAAGAAATATTTCAGCAACAAGGGCTGTACAAAGGAGATAAGCAAGGCTGACACAGTCATCGACAAGGCAGCACCCGAGATCATCGGCGGCAAGGGAAGCAAATGGAGCAAGGCCAGCAAGAACACTATCAAGTTCAGATCGAACGCTGAGTACGCTGACTTTGTCTGTGTCCTCATAGATGACAAGGAACTTGACCCTTCATATTACAACAAGAAAGAGGGAAGCATCATAATCGAGCTCAAGACGAGCTATCTTGAATCCCTCTCGGTCGGAAGCCACACCATAACCATCAGATCCAAGACCGGAGATGCTGTGACAACATTTACAGTGTCCAAGAAGGAGACTTCCACAACCACACAGACAACTACCAGAGCCACAACCGAGGCGACAACGGCAAGTACGACCGAGGTCACCACAGAGTATAGAAATACATTTACCCCTGTGACGACCGAGGCGACCACAACTGAGATATCCACGATAGAGCGTACCACAACCGAGACGACCACTGAGGTCACAACAGAAAAGAGCACACTCACCGTGGGCAGCTACGCTTCCACTGATAAGAGTAAGAGTAAGGTACATAACCTTCAGCTCATAATCCTTATAACAGTGCTTGCGACCATTCTAGTCTCGTTTGTGATAATCATAATTTCAGGTATGAAGAAGAAATAATACCGAAAAGTTCAATAAGGCAGCACGCCAGGACAACCTGACGTGCTGTTTTTCTATGTTTTTCCATGTGACAACGTTTTCACTCTTTTCTTTTGATTTCCAGCATTTACAAGCATATATTGCATACATACCCGATATGAAAACGGGAAATTAAAGAAAGAGAGGAAGAAGATTATGAAGAAACAATTGGCAACATTACTCGCAGTCACAGCACTTGGAATTGGAGTTCTGTCAGGATGCGGTGTGAGCGCAGCATCTAACTCAACCGGCAGCTCATCTGACTCAGCGGGCGCTATTGAGATAACGAACGTATCCTACGACCCAACCAGAGAGCTATACGCAGCGTACAACGATTTATTTGCAAAGCACTGGAAAGAGGAAAAGGGACAGGACGTATCAGTTGTTCAGTCACACGGTGGTTCAGGAAAGCAGGCGCTTGAGGTGGCAAATGGACTTCAGGCCGATGTGCTTCTCGCATGGGAGAACGAGGCGTTCCTCTCACTGGATGAGCATCCTGGTGAGTACGAGATCGTGGTTCCTTCCGTATCTATACTGTGCCAGCCTACAGTCTCAGTAGTCGACGAGGTGGTTGACAAGAGAGGCACAAGGGATGTCGCAACCGAATATCTGAACTACCTATATTCCGACGAGGCACAGAAGCTTGAGGCAGAGTGGTACTACAGACCATCAGATCAGGATATCCTGAAGCAGTTCGAATATCAGGGACAGAGCAACACCATATCGGAGCTGCCACAGGACGGCAAATGGATCATAACAAATGTTGACCTCACAGACATATCACACTTCGGAGGCTGGACAGAGGCCAGCAAAAAGCATTTCGCGGACGGAGGGCTCTTTGACTCCATATACGAGGAAAAGAATTAATTTGAAATGGCAGTCTGGCGGGAAATCCAGATAATACATACAGGAAAGGAATGACTGAGACATGACACATCGGCACACACACGCAAAAAAGAAAAGTAAAAGCATCATACCGGGATTCGGTTTGTCATTTGGAATAGTAATGGCAATCCTCGGAATTATAGTGGTGATCCCCCTGTGCTCTCTGGTGGTATTCTCAGCCAGACTGTCACTATCCGAATTCTGGCAGACCATCACCAGACCGAGAGTTCTGTCCAGCTACGCAGTGAAGTCAATACTTCTCACCTTGAAGGTCGTAGTCATCACGGTGGTGGTCAACACAATTTTCGGACTTTATGCCGCGTGGCTCATAACCAAATTCACCTTCCGGGGCAAAAAGATCATATCAACGCTCATCGATCTGCCGCTTACCATATCCCCGATCATCGCGGGCCTTATATTCGTACTTACATTTGGCAGGCAGAGCTTCCTGTATCCATACCTTGAAAAGCTCGGGATACAGATCATATTCGCGGTTCCGGGGATCGTCCTGGCTACTATATTTGTAACATTTCCTTTCATATCAAGGGAGATCATACCGGTTCTCACAGCGGCGGGCAACGATGAGGAGGAAGCTGCAGCCCTCATGGGAGCAAATGGATTCCAGATATTCTCACAGATCACACTCCCCCACATACGCTGGGCTCTGCTGTACGGAATTGTACTGTGCTCCGCAAGGGCCATGGGTGAATTTGGAGCTGTGTCAGTTCTCTCGGGACATCTCAGAGGACTCACCAACACCATGCCACTCTATATCGAACTGCTGTACCAGGCATTTGACTTCACAGGAGCCTTTGCCATGTCGTCCATACTGGTCATCATGGCAGTCATCATACTGATACTTAGAAACATACTTGAACACAGAGGAAATAAAGAGGGAGGTATATGATATGAATACACCTACAGATACACATTCATACGTAGAGCTCAGAAACATCAATAAAACATTTGGAGATTACAGGGCATCCGATGATGTCAGCTTCTCCATTGAGAAAGGAAAGCTCATCGGACTTCTGGGTCCAAGTGGAAGCGGCAAGACCACTATCCTCCGCATACTTGCAGGACTCGAGACCGCGGACTCAGGGGACATATACATAGATGGAAAAAAAGTAAATGACATTCCCGCCAGCAAGAGGGAGATTGGCTTCGTATTCCAGAATTACGCGCTGTTCAGAGGCAGCTCATTGGAGCTCACCATATGCATCAACGGAACCCATATAACAGCCCACAGACAGCTCGGACAGGAGCTTATAAGAGAGGGCGAGACCGTGAATGTATTCGTGCACAAGCTGTATCTGGTGGATGACTCTCCTGTCTCAGACAGCCCGGAAGCTGATCTGTCAGACAACGTCCGTATAGAGGTGAATGAAGCGCTGAGCCATATCGAGAGCGTGGTCATATAAATTATATGCACCTACATTTGTATTGACACGAAGTCAAAGCTGCGCTATCATCCCATTAATCATAGTATTTATATATGTTTTATATGTTATCTACAACATTACCAGACTACAATAATGTTAGAAAGGAGGATTCGACATGGCGTCCATAAAAGACATCGCCCAGAGCGTCGGAGTGTCCATCTCAACCGTATCAAGGGTTCTCAACAACCCTGAATACAAATGCCAGGCGCCTGAACTCAGGGATAAGATCTGGAACGCAGCTATGAAGCTCAACTACACGCCAAACCAGTCTGCCCGCCAGCTCAAGAATGGAAAAGGCGCGACTGTGGAGAAAACCTACTATATAAATGTGCTCATGACCAGAATGGACTCTGCCACGTCGGACCCATTCTTTACAGAACTGCTGCATGTCATAGAGAGTGAGATACACAAGAACGGATGCATCCTGTCCAAGGTATGGTATCGGTCCATCTTCTCCGACGACAGGAGATGCAGGTATGAGAACGTGGATTCTGTAATCCGTAGGATGTGCGAGGAAGCGGACGGCCACAACGACGGGCTCATCGTCATCGGCAAATGCAACCGCGCAGCCCTGAAGAAGCTCAGCCAGCGCTATCGCAGCACAGTGTATGTCAACAGGGATTCTGCAAACGGCGAGGTGGATGAGGTCATCTGCAACGGTAGCCAGATTGCCAGAACAGCGGTTGAATACCTCATATCTCTTGGACATGAGAATATCGGATATGTGGGAAACTGCAATAACGAGGCCCGCTACAAAGGATATCTTGAAACTCTTCACGATCATGGACTTGATATCGACACGGACTACGTCATCAACACAAAGCTCAGCGAGGTTGAAGGATTTGAGGCCATGGAACACTTCATGAAGTCCGACAAGAGCCCAACCGGAATATACTGTGCCAATGACATAACGGCCATAGGGATGCTGAAGTACCTTGCCAAATGCAAGAACAGGTATTACACTCCTTCCATCATATCCAGCGACGGTATCGAGGAATCACAATACACAACTCCGATGCTGACCACCGTGGAGATATCCAAGACGGACATGGGGCATTTCGCCCTGCAGCTTCTAATGGACAGACTCAAGGGCGGTCACAATGGAGTCGCAAGAATTGAGCTCCAGTGCAAGCTCATCAAGAGAGATAGCTGCACACTGGCAGAAGACAGCAAATGGTGCGAATATTACATTTAATATCCGCACCATTTGTCGTCTGTTCATGTATCCATGTCCATATATTCAGTTTCTGTATTCAATATCTGTATCCAGCAGTTGTCCTTCTCGTGACTACTCTGTCGTATCATTTGTAGTCGTATCTCCCGTAGTCATAACTGTTCCGCCGAGATACCACTCTCCATCCTTCTCATAACAAATGATATCCATGTCCAGATCATACGGTGAAGTCTGACCCTGGAATGTCATCATTATCTTTCCGGTAACTGGAATGACATAACCCTTTGATATACCTGTTTCCTTCTGGGTCTTTCCATATACAGTGCTGCTGACTGCCGCCAGATCGCTGGACTCTGCCACATGCCCATCACCCATGGTATAGCTGACTGTATATTCTATATTATTTTCCTTATAAGTCTGGAACACAGTGACCAGATTCTTTGACGAATCGCTGTCTATGGTATCAGGATCCATAACACTCTCCACCTTGTCAAGATCCGCTTCCTCAAGGCCCTCCATGTAGGTCTTTATCAGATCCTCGCTCTCTGATTTTCCGGTCATATTTTTTCTGACAACTATGTATATCACCACTACTATCACTGCTAACACGATCGCACCAAGTGCTATAAACAGCTTCTTTTTGCCTTCTTTTCTGCTCTCCTCCATAAGCTGTATATCACGCTCGTCCAGCTCCATATCATCCATTCCGCTTCCGCCTACATAATTCTTAGTTTCATTTTTTCCCATAGTAAATAACTCCTATACTGTTTTGATATTACACAGTATAACACAGCATAAGCATCAATTAATTACTCAAATACAGGAATTAATACATTTAGTAATTGTGCAATTTTCACTATAACTTTGTTGTGTTTTAAAGTCTTTTATTATATAATCAGAGTGTATGGCTGACTTTAAGGGAGAATTTAGCACAAGTCGATACAAAAGCGGCTTCAGGGGGGCTGGCATAGCCATCTGGAAGCCTTCACAAAACATTGGAAGGAAGGTATATGCTACATGAAATTTGGTTATTTTGATGATGCCAACAAGGAGTATGTCATCACATCTCCTAGAACTCCTTATCCTTGGATCAACTACCTTGGAACACAGGATTTCTTTTCACTGATCTCCAACACTGCAGGAGGTTACAGCTTCTACAAGGACGCTCGTCTTCGTAGAATCACAAGATATCGTTATAACAACGTGCCTATAGATATGGGCGGACGTTATTTCTATATCAACGACAATGGTACAATATGGAATCCGGGATGGTCACCGGTAAAGACAGAGCTTGACGAGTATCAGTGCCGTCATGGTATGGGATATACAATCATCACAGGTAAGAAGAATGACCTTAAGGCTGAGGTTACTTTCTTTGTTCCTCAGAACTACGCTGGAGAGGTTCAGCAGGTCGTTCTTACAAATGAAGGCTCAGAGGAGAAGACATTCTCATTCTTCTCATTTGAGGAGTGGTGTCTCTGGGATGCACAGGATGACTGCACCAACTTCCAGAGAAACTTCAGTACAGGTCGTGTAGAGGTTGTCGGATCAACTATCTACCACAAGACAGAGTACAGAGACAGACGTGACCACTTCGCATTCTACACAGTGAATGACGAGATCGATGGTTACGATACAGACAGAGATTCATTCATCGGACTTTACAACGGCTTCCACAACCCACAGGCTGTTGAGGCTGGCAAGTCAAATGATTCATTTGCTGATGGATGGTCGCCTATCGCTTCACACTACAAGAAGATCACTCTTGCTCCAGGCGAGACAAAGACTCTTGTATTTATACTTGGATATGTTGAGATGCCTGTTGACCAGAAGTTCGAGGCAGACGGCAAGACTATCAATAAGGTAAAGGCTCTCGAGATGATCGAGAAGTACAACACTCCTGAGAAGGTTGCTGCAGGTCTTGAGGAGCTCAAGGAGCACTGGAACAGACTGTTGAGCATTCTCAACGTTAACACACCTGATGACAAGGTTAACCGTATGGTCAACATCTGGAATCAGTATCAGTGTATGGTTACATTCAACCTTTCACGTTCAGCTTCATACTTCGAGTCAGGTATCGGCCGTGGTATGGGATTCCGTGATTCCAACCAGGATGTGCTTGGATTTGTTCATCAGATCCCTGATCGTGCAAGAGAGAGAATCATCGATATAGCTTCAACACAGTTCCCAGACGGTGGATGCTACCATCAGTACCAGCCACTTACCAAGAAGGGTAACGCAGATATCGGTGGAGACTTCTCAGATGATCCATTATGGCTGATCCTTTCAGTTTCAGCTTATATCAAGGAGACTGGCGACTGGGGCATCCTTGACGAGATGGTTCCATATGACAACGATATGTCAATTGCAAAGCCTATGCTTGACCACCTCAAGGTTTCATTCTACAAGATCGTGAACAACCTTGGACCACACGGACTTCCACTTGCAATGAGAGCTGACTGGAACGATTGTATCAACCTTTCATGCTTCTCAGATACACCAGGTGAGAGCTTCCAGACATACACCAACCCTAAGTTCGCTGCTGAGGGTGGATACTCAAAGGTTGCTGAGTCAGTTATGGTTGCTACACTCTTCACATATGCAGGTCCTAACTACGTTGCTATCCTTAAGCACCTTGGAATGGACGCTGAGGCTGATGCTGCTCAGGCTGAGATCGACAAGATGAAGGCCAACATCATGGAGTCAGCATGGGACGGCGACTGGTTCCTCAGAGCTTACGATGCAAACGGTGAGAAGATGGGATCCAAGGAGTGCGAGGAAGGTCAGATCTTCATCGAGCCACAGGGATTCGCTATCATGTCAGACATCGGTAAGGATCAGGGCTGCGACAAGAAGACTCTTGCTGCAATCGATGAGAGACTTAATACACAGCACGGACTTGTACTCAACAACCCAGCATTTACAAAGTATTACATCCAGTATGGTGAGATTTCTACATACCCAGGTGGATACAAGGAGAATGCCGGAATCTTCACACATAACAATGCATGGATCATCTGTGCTGCTGCTTACGCAGGTGCCGGTGATCAGGCATTTAAGTACTACTCAGAGATAGCTCCAGCTTTCACTGAGGAGACATCAGATATACACAAGACTGAGCCATATGTATACGGCCAGATGATCGGTGGTAAGGATGCCGGATCTGATATCGGCAAGCCGGGCAACCACTTCGGTCAGGGTAAGAACTCATGGCTGACTGGTACTGCTGCTTGGAACATGGTAGCTATATCACAGTACATCCTTGGTATCTCAGCAGACTTCGATGGTCTGAAGATCGATCCATCAATTCCTGCTGCATGGGATGGAATGACAGCTACACGTCAGTTCCGTGGTGCTACATACGACATCAAGGTTTCTAACCCAGATCACATCAACAAGGGCGTTAAGAGCGTACTCGTTGATGGCAACGCTATCGAGGGCAACGTTATCCCAGCATTTGGCGATGGCAAGACTCACTCAGTAGAGGTTGTAATGGGCTAATATAGACCGTGGATTATAAAGCACATTTAAGAAAATATACGTAAGTATATAGTGCAAAAGCCCCACAATATCTATTTTAGATATTGTGGGGCTTTTTTGTTTATATGGCCTATCTTCTTCATCCCGCCACGGGATTATTGCAAAACGCTATGTTATCATCACAAAAGATACAACTTAGCAACCTGTCCAACCCTACCTCTACTGTATAAGCAGCATCGGATCCACAGGATTGCCGTCCTTCTCGACTGCAAAATAGAGATTGCTTCCTTCCTCGCTGTAGAATCTGCTTGGCTCGCCAACGGTTCCCACTACCTGGCCGGCATCCAGATGCTCGCCAAGTGCAACCTTCACATCCTGAAGCTGTCCAAGTGTCACGGTGTAGCCGTCTCCAAGCTCAAGCTTGACGTAATTGCCCAGCTCTGGGTTGCTTGAGACCTCCGCTACCTTACTCTCATATACAGCCTTGACCTCATCGCCCGTCTGCGCCTCAATTACCATTGCAGGGCTGCACTTGTATTCCTTGAGTGTCTCAAAATACACTGTCGTATCCATGCTGTAAGGAATTATCACATTGCCATTTATAGGCCATGATATGCTATCCTTTGGATCGTAATGCAGGCTGTCATTTGAAACTCCTGAAGCTCCAGTCTCAGCACTCTCACTCTCCGCTGTGGATGCAGTGGAATTCTCTATGGTATTATCCGTCTCAATATCTTTCTGCTCTGATGTACCTTCATCCGACACTCCGCTGTTCTTATCATTTTTCTTATCGTTCAAAGCTTCCTTCGCATCGGCTTCCGTCGTACTGTCATTCGGCGTATTCTGTCCTATTGTTATGGTCTTCTCCTTTGAATTGGTCTGTGCGTTATAAAGTCCGAGCACTGTCACAAGCACTGCCATGCCTGTGATGAGCGAGATATAAAATATATTCTTCTTTATGCCGCCCAAAAATTTCTTCATATTCATCACCTCATCTGTATCATGTCCACTTATTGGCACTTATATACAGATGATTTGAATGTGTAAATATTTTTTATCAACCTTTATTTTGCAATCTCTATTCCAGTATAATAATACCTGAGGATCTGATCATACTTCTCTCCATTTTCCGCCAATACAGACGCCCCATACAGTGACATTCCCAGAGAATCTCCAACGCCCACCGTTATAATCCTGTATCCATCCTTAACCTTATCTATGTGTATATTCGTCGAGGCAAGTCCCAGTTGTTCTTTGAAAACATCAGCCTCCAGCTCGCTCCCAAATACATTTATGGTCTGTGCAAATCCAGATTCTGTGGCTGTCATAACCTTGACCTCATCCGTCATATTGTCAGCGTCTATCCATTTTCTGAATATCTTCTGAAGCCTGTCCCCGCTGTATATCTCAGTGGTCGAAAAGTCCTCCGCCATCTGATCCACATCACTTGCCACCTGCCTGAGATACGGTATGTCATGCCCATATATTTCCTGTGCACTCACAGTATGCCCTGTACTTATCATATGATACGCCGGAAGTATTATCTCTCCACCGTATTTCATAACCTGTCCACCGGTCGCATACACCGCCTTCTCCGCCCTTCTCATTATCCCGGAGCACTCGCCTCCCCATTTCTTCTTGAGCTGTGATTCCGTATATCTTATCTCCCGGAGCTGGGATTCATTTATAAGATTCTTTGTCTGCCCCTGTGTGGCGGAATTTCTGTCATTTTCATCCATCTGGTAATAGATTCCGGTCCTAACCACAACTGCGACCGCCTTGAGCATTTCATCGCTCCATTTGTCACTCATCATTCCCGCCAGCGTCGATGCTGTATACTCTTCCACATCCACGAGGGAATACTCCCCATTATCATAAATACACACATTGCGTCCGCTTTTTGCCGATCCGTCAGTGTCATCTCCCCCAACCGCCTTGTCGTATATTCCTGATATTATGTAAGCAAGTGCCATAGCACACGCAATCCCTATAATGATCGTCTTTGCATTCCTCATTTCACCCTCCCGCATTTTTATACCTCTTATATATATATCGTTTTTACACTGCTCATATACCCTTTTTACTGAGAAATCTTAACGCAAATTTTAGTCGTATCGTTTATTGACAAATGCAACATGACATAATATGATAATAGCGTATTCAAGATTAACGGTTCGATTGCTATATAAGGTAAGCTTTTCTTTGGAGTATTCTCTATAAGGTATATTGTAGTGTTTTCATTGAGTACAAATTTTCATTTTTAGGAGGTACTCGTGATGAAGAACGGTACAGTTAAGTGGTTCAACGGAGAAAAGGGTTATGGATTCATCTCAGATGATGAGACAGGAAAGGACGTATTTGTTCATTTTTCAGCAATCAACTCTGATGGATATAAGACTCTTAACGAGGGACAGAAGGTTACATTTGATGTAGAGGCTGATCCTAAGGACGCTTCTAAGGAGAGAGCAACTAACGTAACAGTTGTAGCTTAATTCACATATAACCATTAACACAAGAACAGGCGCTATACAGATCTTTGATCTATATAGCGCCTGTTTTTTATTGCTTGTTAATATCACGGTTTCCTCACGGCTTCCCGTTACGCCCTGCTTCCGAGAGCCTTCTTGCGGGCTCTGTATTTCGCTCTGATATAACGGCCTGCCTCAGACAGTTCACTCGTCTTCCACCGGCTCGTCTTGCTCGTCCACGACGCCAGGAGGGATGCCGATTCATTCTTGTTGCTGAGACTCCAGCAGAAATAGCTGACATTCGCCTTGTTGAGTCTGGTCAGCCATTTGCCGGTGTAGGCTTTGCTTATGCCTCCATCGCCGCTTGCCGCGGACATTCCGAACTCTGTGACTATGACCGCTATCCCCTTCTTCCTTGCGTATGCAAGCTTCGCAGGAAGATACCGGTTGTGGCTCCACTCATTTGCATAGAAATGGAGTGAGTACATTATATTCTTGTAGCCCTTGATAGGGTTATCCGCAACCTCATTGTGTGTGCCATCCGAACCGAGCTGGGACCATGTCGGCGTTCCCACTACGATGATCGCCTTCTTGTCATACTTTCTTATGACCTTTATGACCTGGGACGCATATCGCTTGACGGTCTTCCAGTCGCAGCCATTTGGCTCATTGCATATCTCATAAATGATATTTTTCTGTTTCTTATACTTCTTCGCCATAGTTGCAAAGAATCTTCTTGCCTCTGCAACCTGTGTCATAGGATTCCCGTCGTTGAGTATGTGCCAGTCGATGATCACATACATGCCGAGGTCGGTCGCATATTTCACGCCCTTGTATATCTGATTTCGAAGTGCCGCTTTGCTGCCGCCCGCGCAATAGCCGTTGTATTCAGATGTATACATGGCAAGTCTTACCGCATTAACTCCCCAGTCGTCTCTCAGAGTCTTGAACGCCGCCTTGTTCACATAAGGATATCCCACATCCCAGTTGATACCGTGTGTGCTGATTCCCCTGAGCTGGAATTTCTTGCCTTTGGCATCCACCAGATCTGCCCCCTTCACAGATAGTCTTCCATGTGTCGCCACCGGCGTCTTTACCTTCGTAGCTGCAAATGCATCACAGTTCGGCTGTACTGCAACCGCTGTAAATATCATTGCAAATGCGAGCAGCAGAGCCGTGAGTCTGTGTCTCAATTTTCTACCTTTCATATGTTTATAACCCCCTTTTCATCACAACGTAACATATATATCTATCATAACATAGGCGCGGATGTATTAACAGATGCAAAATAAAAACGGACACCATACGATCCTTACCATATGATGTCCGTCCTTTATTTTGTTATTTCATTCTATCTGATAATTACTTATCAAGGGAAACCTTAACCTTCTTAAGCTTCCAGATCTCCTTTGCATACTCCTCGATAGTTCTGTCTGATGAGAACTTTCCAGCACATGCTGTGTTGAGCATAGCCATCTTTGCCCAGCCCTTCTCATCCTGGTATGCCTTATCAACCTTCTGCTGAGCCTCTGCATATGAATCGAAGTCCTTGAGGATGAAGTATACATCTTCCTTTGTGAGAGAATCATAGAGATCTCTGAATCTGTCCGGATCATCCGATGCATAAGTACCATCGATAAGCTGTGTGAGAACTCTTCTTACAGCCTGGTTGTTATTGTAGATATCCATTGGGTTGTAGCCGCCCTCGCGCTCATACTTCATAACCTCTTCTGCTGAAAGTCCGAAGATAAATGCGTTCTCGATGCCAACTTCCTCAACGATCTCTACATTTGCTCCATCCATGGTTCCAAGTGTAGGTGCACCGTTCAGCATGAACTTCATGTTACCTGTACCTGAAGCCTCTCTTGAAGCTGTTGAGATCTGCTCTGATACATCTGCTGCTGCAAAGATAATCTCGGCATTGGATACTCTGTAGTTCTCTATAAATACAACCTTTATCTTGCCTTCGATTGAAGCATCGTTGTTGACAACATCTGCAACTGAGTTGATGAGCTTGATGATAAGCTTAGCTCTCTTATATCCTGCTGATGCCTTTGCTCCAAAGATGAATGTTCTTGGGTACATATCGAATTCTGGCTCTGTCTTCAGTCTGTTATACAGATGCATAACATGAAGGATGTTCAGAAGCTGTCTCTTGTACTCATGAAGTCTCTTAACCTGTACATCGAAGATTGAACGAGGATCTACATCCACATTGTTGTGCTCCTTGATGTACTTTGCAAGACGGATCTTGTTCTGGTACTTGATGTTCATAAACTCATGCTGGCACTTCTCATCGTTCACATATACCTTAAGCTTCTTAAGGTGTGAAAGATTGGTTATCCACTCGTCACCGATCTTGTCTGTGATCCAGTTTGCAAGAAGTGGGTTAGCATGAAGCAGGAAACGTCTCTGAGTGATACCATTTGTCTTGTTGTTGAACTGCTCTGGTCTCATCTCATAGAAGTCCTTAAGCTCTCTCTCCTCAAGGATCTTGGTATGAAGAGCTGCAACACCGTTTACTGAGTAAGAACCTGCAATTGCAAGATGAGCCATCTTAACCTGGCCATCGTACAGAACTGCCATATTCTTAACCTTATCCTGGTTGCCTGGATACATCTCCTGGATCTTGAGAACGAATCTTCTGTTGATCTCCTCAACGATCTGGTAGATACGTGGAAGCAGTCTTGAGAACAGCTCGATAGGCCACTTCTCAAGTGCCTCTGCCATGATCGTATGGTTGGTGTATGCACATGTTCTTGTTGTAATATCCCATGCGTCATCCCACTCAAGGCCTTCCTCATCCATGAGGATTCTCATGAGCTCGGCAACTGCTACTGTTGGATGTGTATCATTCATCTGGAATGTTACCTTCTCTGGCAGCTTGTGGATGTCCTTGTTGAGCTCCTTGAACTTGAGGATTGCTCTCTGAACTGAAGCTGAGATGAAGAAATACTGCTGTCTCAGTCTGAGCTCCTTACCTGCGTAGTGATTGTCATTTGGATAGAGAACCTCAACGATAGTCTTTGCAAGGTTCTGCTGCTCTACTGCCTTCTCATACTCACCCTTGTCAAATGAGTCAAGGCAGAACTCCTGGATTGCCTCAGCATCCCAGATTCTAAGTGTATTTACAACGTTGTTGCCATAACCGATGACTGGAAGGTCATAAGGTACGGCACGAACTGACTGATATCCATCCTGTATAAAGTAGTTTCTGCCATTCTTGTTCTCAACTCTGACATATCCACCGAACTTAACTTCAACAGCGTACTCTGAACGCTTAACCTCGAATGGGTTGCCATCCTTGAGCCAGTCATCCGGCATCTCAACCTGATATCCATCCTTGATACCCTGCTTGAACATACCATACTTGTATCTGATACCACAACCGTATGCAGGATAACCAAGTGTTGCCAATGAATCAAGGAAACAAGCTGCAAGACGTCCGAGACCGCCATTACCCAGAGCGGCATCAGGCTCCTGATCCTCTATAAAGTTCAGGTCAAATCCTAACTCGTCAAGTGCTTCCTTAACTGCATCGTAGTAAGTCAAGTTGATAAGATTGTTACCGAGTGCTCTACCCATAAGGAACTCCATAGACAGATAATAAACTGTCTTGACGTTCTTCTTCTCATACTCCTTGTGTGTAGCAATCCATCTGTCAATGATGTCGTCCTTTACTGCGTAGCTGACTGCCTGGAATACCTGCTGTGGAGTAGCCTCCTCGATAGGCTTGCGGAAAAGGGTCTTTACGTTAGTAATGACTTCCTTCTTGAAGCCTTCCTTATCGAAATCTGCTAACATCTTCATCTGATTCATTCCCTCCTTGGATAAATAGATATAATTTTTTCCATTTTCACTGTTTCATTCTATCATCAACCTTTTTTTTTAACAATACATGAGAAAAAATTTGTTAAATAACACTATAAAATTAGACTATGGTCAAATAGAATTTGCAGTTTTTTTACATAAAAGGCGATAAATGTCTGATAATATCGAGATTAATCGGGGGTTCTAGCGTTTTCAATGATTACCAGAATATTGTAAATGCACCACGTATACGATATAAAACCCCTGGGAGAGGCAACTCCCAGGGGTTTTATATCTAACTTCGTCCGTATCCACTCGGCATGCAGCACACGCAAGGCATACCGCCCATGCAGCACGACATGAGAGCACATATGGTACAAAGGTTGTTGCAAAACTTTCCGCCGGTCGGCATATCCATTCCATACCCGGCACCTCTGTCCATGTACCACTGACGGCCGCTCTTGATGGACTCATATGCCTGACGGTATTCCTGATTGCCCGGCTCAAGCTCCATTGCACGCTTCAGCATCTCCATGGCTCTTATCTGATTGCCAAGTCCGGCGTTGCACACGCCACTGTAATAGTGCCACTTGGCATCGTGATTCTCTATCTGATTGAGGACGTTCTTCGCCTCCTCATAGCTTCCGCTGTTCATATAGTTCTTCGCGGCCTGAAAATATCTGGAATCTTTATCATTCGGATCGTAGTCATTCTGTCTCTGATAGCCACCGAAACCAAATGGGCCAAATCCTCCGAAACCGCCAAATGGATCATCATACTGTCCGTAGCCTCCTGACGAACCGCCGTAAGAACTTCCACCATACGGACCATATGAACCGCCAGATCCATAACCGCCGCCGTAGCCCTGCGAGCTTCCAGTTCCATACCCACCAGCACCACCGTAACTTGCACGGTCAGCCTCGCCGCTCACTATGGACTTGTAAGCCTGCTGTATCTCCTTGAACTTTTCCTCAGCCTCATCCTTGTGAGGATTGTTGATATTCGCATCCGGATGATACTTCCGGCTCAGCCTTCTATATGCTTTTTTTACTTCTTCTTCGCTGGCACCTCTTTTGAGTCCCAGCACCTCGTAAGGATCTTTCATAATTTATTCCTCATCGCCGCATCTTCTATTTGTAGTCGAATAATATGCTTCCCATATTCCTGAGTATATTATGTTCCTGAGTATACCTACATTTTCAATAATAGGAAGCATCTCATACTCTTTTGCAAGTGGTGCCACCATCATCATCAGAACATCCTTCGTCCACTCTGCAAGCTCCTGCCATTTGTCCTGTTCTATGGTTTTATCTGCCCCCACTGATTGTACCTCAACACCCAGCTCATGCGCAAGCCTGCACACGAATGGATTGTAATTTCCAGCACCTATATCCTTCTCTATATCGTCATACGCGTCCATTATGTAGACAAATTTGCCCAGATAATAGCCTATGGTGCGGAGATATGATTCCCACTCATCATGTTTCGGGGCACATATCTCTGCCATTATATTGCCGAAATGCCCTGACAATGCATCCATGTCATCGGATCCCACCTCCTCAAGCTCACTTATCGCCTTGAGGTTCTCCGCAATAACCTGGATCTTCTGTTGATAATCTTCCTTGAGCCTCCTGCCATTTTGTCCTGCGAGCAGTACATCCGCATACAGCTTTCGGGTAAGCATATGCTCATCATCCCAGTCATCTATACATTTATAATAGGTAAGGATCACGTTCATATCAGCAACATAATCTGTGTACTCGTTCTGTACATAAGTATGCTTCGATGTCGGGTGTGCGATGCATCTTCTGCTGCCCGAGTGCTTCTCCGGTTCGTACAGTCCCGTCAGAAGAAGGACCAGAAATGTCATATCATAGCTGAGACTTATCTGTCCTCTGGCACCATATCTGTCCTTCAGCGATTTGCACAGGCCGCAATAATACTTACGGTATTCATCATATTCTTTCATCTTAAGCTCAGGCTGGTTCACCACTATATATCCAAACATCTCTCAATCTCCACACTATATTCCAACATAAGACTTTATCCGTCTGCGCTGTTACTAAGACTTCTTCACAAATCTGTTGCCGCACTTAGGGCATCTGATCTCTATCTTGCCCTTTCCTCTTGGCACTCTGATCATCTGCTGGCATTTGCTGCAGACAAATATCTTGTATTCCTTGCCGGCTTCCTTCTGTTTCTTCGCGCGCTTGAATATATTCCTCACGCCCGCGGTATGCTCCATGAACCATCTGTTCTGCGCCGCGCGCTTGTCATAGTTCTTGGACATGATCCTGACATATCCATATATGAACATGAGAAGTCCAAGGAAATAAAATATCCCTGTCTTGATAAATGCATCCAGCACCATAAAAATCAATCCGCCCCAGGTAAGGAATGATGACAACTGATCGTTGCCGTACCTGGATCTCATAAATCTTATAAATTTGTCTTTCATAATTCACCATTCTCCTCGCAAATTCTTACATTGTCTCCAGCTTCTCTGCGGATTCCTGAAGCTGCCTGTAGGCTTCCTTCATCCTGCCCATCTCCACATCATCTACATGATTCATGTCAGTTCGTGTCACAAGCTTCTTCAGATACTCGCAGTCGCTCTTGATCCGTTTCATCTCCTTCTTGTCAAGCTGTGCGCCCCTGGTCTCAAGAAGATTCTCTACCTTATATACATACGACTCGGCCTCGTTCATAATGTCTTTGAACTCCCTGGCTCCAGCCACGTCATCCTCGTACTTCTTCGCATCCTCCCTTGCTCTGCGGATCTCCTCCTCCGAAAGGTTGGTGCTGGATGTGATCACTATCTGCTGTTCCACGCCCCTGCCAAGATCCTTAGCTGAAACCTTGAGGATACCATTTGCATCCATGTCAAATGTGACCTCGATCTGAGGAACGCCCGCCATGGCTCTCTTGATACCGCTGAGCCTGAAGTTGCCTAGCAGCTTGTTGTCCCTTGTGAAATGTCTCTCGCCCTGGTACACCTTGATCTCGACATCCCTCTGGAAATTGCCCGCCGTGGTAAATATCTTTGATGCCCTGGTCGGAATGGCAGAATTTCTCGGAATGATGACATTTGCCACGCCTCCAAGGGTCTCAATGGACAACGAAAGAGGTGTCACATCCATGAGGAGAATGTCATTCACCTTGTTCGACACAGTGAGCTCGCCGCTGAGCTTGCTTCCCTGGACCGCCGCACCCATGGCAACGCACTCGTCCGGGTTCATATTCTTGGATGGTTCCCTGCCGGTTATGGCACGTACCTTATCCACAACCGCCGGTATACGGGTGGAGCCACCCACCAGCAGCACTTTGTCTATCTGATTTCTCGTTATGCCCGCATCGGATAATGCCTGGTTTACAGGTCCCGCCGTTCTCTCCACCAGATCATAGGTTAGCTCGTTGAACTGTTCCCTTGTTATAGTCATATCCAGATGCACCGGCTGATTCTTCACTGTCGATATAAATGGCAGATTGATGTGTGCAGTCTGCGCAAATGAGAGCTCCTTCTTGGCATTCTCACAGGCTTCCCTCACTCTCTGGGATGCCGTGATATCCTTCGCCAGATTGACCTTTGTCTCCTTTTTAAAGGTCTTGATGACGTAGTCCAGCAGCCTCTCATCAAAATCATCTCCGCCTAGATGATTGTCTCCCGCGGTGGCAAGAACCTCTATGACGCTGTCCCCTATCTCTATAACAGACACGTCAAATGTTCCTCCGCCCAGATCGTATACAAGTATCTTCTGCGCCTGTCCATTGTCAAGACCATAGGCGAGAGCCGCCGATGTAGGCTCATTTATGATTCGAAGCACATTCAGTCCCGCTATTCTTCCGGCATCCTTTGTGGCCTGTCTCTGGCTGTCGTCAAAGTAAGCCGGAACTGTTATGACTGCATCAGATACCGGTCCGCCCAGATAACTCTCAGCATCGCTCTTCAGCTTTGCAAGTATGATGGCAGATATCTCCTGCGGCGAATAATCCTTGCCGTCTATCCTCTTTCTGTATGTTGTTCCCATCGCTCTCTTGATGGATGTGATAGTTCTGTCCACATTCACAGTCATCTGTCTCCTGGCAGCCTCACCCACCAGTCTCTCGCCATTCTTCGTGATGGCTACTATGGAAGGTGTGGTCCTGCCACCCTCCGAATTCGGTATGACAGTCGGCTGATCGCCCTCAAGCACTGCCACACAGCTGTTTGTAGTTCCAAGATCAATTCCAATTACTCTGCTCATATATGTCAACCTCTCTGTTATGGTATTCTGATCCACTCATGAGGACGGAGGGGTCAGGCACCTCCAGCCCCATCTATTGTATATAATAACCATCACTTATGAACATAATTTGGACAAAAAATAAAGTAAGTATAAAGTTAGGTTAAGAGAGTATAAAAAAGGGGACGGAGGTACTTGACTCCTCCGTCCCCGGGACTAAATATTCTACTTTGATGCTTTCTCTGCTTTGATAACCGCCTGGAATTCCTTAATATCCTTTGTGATCTCTCCGCTTAATGCCAGCAGACAGATAAGGTTCGGAATCGCCATGAGTGCATTCGCTATATCTGAGAAATTCCATACAAGATCCAGTGATATCGTCGCGCCTACGTATACAACGAGCGAGAACACTATCCTGTATATCATATTGTACTTGTGCGACTTGAACAGGTACTCGAACGCCTTCTCTCCGTGATACTCCCATCCAAGAATCGTGGAGAATGCGAAGAGCACAATTCCTATAGTTACGAGCCAGCCTCCCACCTTGCCAAGTGCAGAGCCAAATGACAAGATCGTGAGAGCCGCACCTTTTATAACAGTTGAGCAGGCAAATGTTCCATCCTCAGCAAATGTATAATGGTTTCCGGCTGCATCAGTCCATGTACCGGTAAGACTTCCTATGGCAGCCTGACTCTCCTCCACCACAAGCTCACTTGCAAGCTTAGTATTCTCATCCTTGTTGAGTTCGTCGGATGGAAGAACTGAAAGCGTCAGGGTATTTGTCGAATTGGATGTATCTGTCAGAATGAGCTGGTCATCTGTGAATTCATATGTATAATCCGTTGTGGTAGTCTTGTTGTCGGAATCAACAGCCTCCACAGTAACCTCCGTTCCGCTCACCTGATAGCTGCCCTTTGTACTGTTCTCCGTAATTCCAAGCACACCCGACGATGCAATACAGAGACCTGTAATGGTACATACTACTATGGTATCCCAGAATGTACCTGTCATATTGATGTAACCCTGACGGACAGGATTGTCTGTTGTGGCTGCCGCCGCTGTGATGGCCGCAGAGCCCATTCCAGCTTCATTTGAGAATACTCCTCTGGCAACACCGAATCTCATGGCGTTCATCATAGCTGCTGTGATCGTACCACACAGACCGCCACCGACTGCCTTGACTGAGAATGCCATCTTGAATATCATGGCAACTCCTGCCGGAAGATTCTGGATATTGACGATTATTACAATAAGTCCGGCTACGACATAGAATATCGCCATCAAAGGAACAACAACTGATGACACCTTAGATATAGTCTTGATTCCTCCAACTATTATAAGAAGGGCAAAAACCGTAAGTATGATTCCTGTCACATATGTAGGCACGCTGAATGTGCTGCTAAGAGATTCAGATATGGAATTGGCCTGTGTCATATTTCCTATTCCAAATGAAGCGATGACTGCAAAGAGTGCGAACAGCCAGCCCAGCACTGCGCCGAACTTCTTATGCTTGAATGCTTTCTTCATAGTGTACATAGGACCGCCGCTCATCTCGCCCTTGGCATTCACCTCACGGTACTTGATAGCAAGCATACACTCTGAGAACTTGGATGTCAGTCCAAATGCTGCGGATATCCACATCCACACCAGTGCTCCCGGACCTCCCGATACCATGGCCGTTGCAACACCAACGATATTTCCTGTTCCTATGGTTGCAGCAAGCGCGGTGGTCAGTGCCGAAAATGGTGACACGTCTCCGGTTCCTCTGCTCTTTGTCCTTGCCTCCTTGCTAAGTGTACTCTTCAGCGCATAGCCGAGATTCCTCCAGGGAAGGAACCCTGTTCTGATCGTCAGAAATATTCCCGTTCCAACCAGAAGCACCAGCATGACCGGTCCCCAGACAAATCCATCCACCGCCGACACAATCCCATTTAACTTTTCCATACAACCGCCTCCTCTTTCCAGGTTATCCATATCATCCGACCCGGCACTCCCCTCATTTTTTGGCCCGAATCAGTTTATATACCCGTAAATTTACTGTATTTTTGCCACAAAGTCCAGAGTATTGTGGTGTTATGGTTATTTTCCTTTATTAATTAAGTTATGCGAGCGGTTGGCGAAATATTATGTGGTGTGGTGGTCATTTAAAATTCACCGTTATCGGGCATATCTCCGCCTTGGTTCCAACCCGCATATCTGGGCCAAACACGCCGACTCCTGATGTCACTATGTTGTGCATGCCGTCAACATTCAGGTAACCGCAGGAATTTTCCCACATCATCGCCACAAGTATGTTGCCTGGGAACATTTGTCCGTCATGGGTGTGTCCACACAGATCCATATCCACACCCGCCGACGACAGCTCCTCCAGCTCCTTTGGCTCATGATCAAGGACTATGATGGGCTTTGATTTGTCCATATTTTCCGTGATCTCGTCCGCAGATGCTCTGTCTGCGGCTCCATTTCCCGGTCTGTGGGCATCGCGGCGGCCATAGATATATATGGAATCGTTTATCAGAACTCCCTCATCACGAAGAAGTGTGATTCCCGCTTTCTCCATAAACTCGTCCATCTCAGGGCTGCTGGTCTTCTCCCTCTGCCCGCCAAATGTAAATCCGGCAAGCACCTGCTCCTGTATATCGTGGTTGCCATAGCAGGCATACACTCCATACTTTGATTTGATCCCCCGGAGTATTTTCTCAAGCTCCTCCGGCTGGTCAACGGCTTCCCATTCGTTGTCAAATATATCACCCGCTATCAGCACCAGATCTGCATCCTGCTTATTTATGGAATTCACTATTCTTTGAACCTGCCTGACGCCTATGTTGTATCCAAGATGAAGATCTGCAACCAGCACTATCTTCATGGAATCCATCTTCTGACCATTCTCATCCCGTGCTTCCTTATTGATGGTCACATCATAAGGCGTCACCCGCACAAGTCTCGCATTTACCACTCCCCAGAAGGATATACACATGATGAGTGTTGCGCACACACAGCCCACTATCCTGCGAACCCGCGGCACACATATCTTATCTTTGCTCACTCTGAATACATGAAGCAGTAGGAATCTTCCAAGCTCGGCTATCACTATGAAGAATATCATATAAAGCAGAACACCCAGCCAGTAATTTCCCACCAGCCTCATGCCACGTCTGAACCTTCCCTGTGGCAGGAAGAATGCGATCACCAGCGCCGACGCCAGAAATGCGTATAGTACTATCGGGACTACCCAGCCCTTCTTGCCTTTGAGTTTTGGGAAATATGCCTGTACCCAGCCCTTTATTCTCCAGAACAAATATATATTTAACGCTATGTAAAAAGGTGCAATGAAAATTGCTATCATCTTTTTCTCCTTTGTTTTTCTGACTGGCCAATATACATATTGACGGCAGTCCTTTGTACGATTTATTCATACAATAATATACTCCCAACACCACACATACACAAACTTAATAAATCGTAATTCCACCGTCATCCCCTAATATCCAAATATATTTAAAGAAAGTACAAAATTATCCTAAATCACAAAAAAATAGCCCGAAAGATACAAAATCTTTAAGATTTGTACCTTTCGGGCCGTATTCTCTTGATCAGGGATAATTTTTTCCAAAATGCCTGTTTTAAACCCTAATATTATATCCCTTAGTCGTTCTTCTTCACTCCGAGAGTTACCTTCTCGCCGTTGATGTTCCACTCTTTGGTGTATCCGTCAACCGAGCCGGTTATTATCTCTGTTGCCATAACGTCGCCGATGATGGCATCCGCATTTGCTGCAATGATGTCATTTGCCTTCTGGCTTCCGTCTGCGTATACAGTGATCTTGTCCATAACCTCGAATCCAGCCTCTTTTCTCATAGTCTGAACCTTGGATACTATCTCACGGACAAATCCTTCCTCAAGAAGCTCCTCTGACAGATTGGTGTCGATAACTACTGTCACACCGCCGTCTGCCTCGGATACGAAACCGTCCATCTGAGCCATGTCGATCAGAAGATCAGCCTCAGTGAGTACGATCTCTTCTCCGTCTGCCTCAAACTTCAGAGCGCCCTCTGCCTTGAGTTCTGCCATGGCTGCGTTGCCATCCAGTGCTGACAGATGCTCCTTGATCTTGCCAAGGTGCTTGCCGTACTTAGGTCCGACTGTACGAAGCTGTGGCTTGAAGCTGTATGTTGTGTAAGCGCTTACATCATCATCGAACTCAACATTCTTCACGTTCAGCTCATCCTCAATGATAGCCTTCTCCTCGCCGAAAAGCTTCTTGTCAGCCTTGACATACATCTTGCCGATTGGCTGTCTGTTCTTGATATTTGCTGTATTTCTTGCTGCACGTCCCAGAACTACGATCTTCAGGATCTCGTCCATAGCTACCTCGAGCTCTGGATCGATCATCTTCTCATCCACCTCAGGGAATGAGCACAGATGAACTGAGAGAGGTGCATCCTTGTCTATATTTCTAACCAGATTCTGGTAAATATCCTCTGCCATGAATGGGAGCATAGGAGCTACTGTCTGTGCGATCGTAACGAGCGCTGTGTAAAGTGTCATGTAAGCATTTACCTTGTCCTGCTCCATGCCCTTTGCCCAGTATCTCTCACGTCCACGACGGACATACCAGTTACTCATGTCATCCACGAACTCCTCGAGAACTCTTGTTGTCTCAGGGATCTTGTATGCGCCAAGGTTTGCGTCAACCGCCTTGACTGTTGAGTTCAGCTTGGACAGGAGCCACTTGTCCATAAGTGACAGCTTGTCGTACTCTAGCTCATGCTCAAGTGGATTGAAGTTGTCTATATTTGCATAGAGTACATAGAACGCATATGTGTTCCACAGTGTACCCATGAACTTTCTCTGACACTCAACAACCGCATCCTCATGGAATCTGTTAGGAAGCCATGGTGCTGAATTGCTGTAGAAGTACCATCTGATGGCATCTGCACCATATTTGTTCAGAGCATCCATAGGATCTACCGCATTTCCCTTGGACTTACTCATCTTCTGTCCGTCCTTATCCTGGACATGTCCGAGAACGATTACGTTCTTAAACGGAGCCTTGTCGAACAGCAGCGTTGAGATCGCCATAAGTGAGTAGAACCATCCTCTTGTCTGGTCAACAGCCTCACTGATGAAATCAGCAGGGAAGTGCTTCTCAAATATATCCTGATTCTCAAACGGGTAGTGCCACTGTGCAAATGGCATTGATCCTGAATCGAACCAGCAGTCGATAACCTCTGTAACTCTGTGCATCTGCTTGCCACACTCAGGACACTTGATAGTTACAGCGTCGATGAACGGACGGTGAAGCTCGATATTCTCAGGGCAGTTGTCGCTCATTGAGCGGAGCTCTTCCTTTGATCCGATGGCATGTCTGCAACCACACTCACACTCCCAAATGTTCAGCGGAGTACCCCAGTAACGGTTTCTTGAAAGTCCCCAGTCCTGAACGTTCTTCAGCCAGTCGCCGAAACGGCCCTTACCGATGCTCTCCGGGATCCAGTTTACAGTGTCATTATTCTTAACCAGCTTGTCTCTGACCGCTGTCATCTTGATGAACCATGTATCTCTTGCATAGTAGATAAGTGGTGTGTCACATCTCCAGCAGTGTGGATACTCATGCTCGAACTTAGGCGCATCGAAGAGAAGTCCTCTTGCGTCCAGGTCCTTGAGTACCTCAGGGTCTGCATCCTTTACGAACATTCCGGCAAATGGAGTCTCCTCAGTGAGGTCACCCTTGCCATCTACAAACTGTACAAATGGAAGATCGTAGTTTCTTCCGACATTTGCATCGTCCTCACCAAATGCAGGTGCGATATGAACGATACCGGTACCATCTGTCATAGTTACATAAGTGTCACATGTGATGAAGTGGCCCTTCTTGTGCTGCTTCTCACATACAGGCTTTACGCACTCATAGAGTGGCTCATACTCCTTGTACTCAAGATCCTTACCAACGTATGTCTCAAGAACCTCGTATGCAGGAACTGCTGCCTGATCGTCTGCTGCTTCCTTTGCAAGACCGCCGAGAACCTTGTCTGCAAGCGCCTGTGCAAGATAATATGTGTAGCCGTCTGCTGCCTTAACCTTCACGTATGTCTCATCTGGATTTACACAGAGTGCTACGTTTGAAGGAAGTGTCCAAGGTGTTGTTGTCCATGCGAGGAAATATGCATCCTCTCCGACAACCTTGAATCTTACTACTGCTGAACGCTCCTTGACTGTCTTGTATCCCTGTGCAACCTCATGGCTTGAAAGAGGTGTTCCACATCTTGGACAGTAAGGCACGATCTTGAAGCCCTTGTACAGAAGTCCCTGATCCCAGATCTTCTTCAGCGCCCACCACTCTGACTCGATGAAGTCATCATGGTATGTTACATATGGGTTGTCCATATCAGCCCAGAAACCTACCTTGCCTGAGAACTCTTCCCACATGCCTTTATATTTCCATACGGACTCCTTACATTTCTGGATAAATGGCTCCAGTCCGTACTCCTCTATCTGCTCCTTGCCGTCGATTCCCAAGAGTTTTTCAACCTCGAGCTCAACAGGCAGACCGTGTGTATCCCATCCGGCCTTTCTGACTACGTTATGTCCTTTCATTGTCTGATATCTAGGGATCATATCCTTGATTACACGTGTAAGAACGTGTCCGATATGTGGCTTACCATTTGCTGTTGGAGGGCCATCATAGAATGTGTATGTTGGCAGATCCTTTGTCTCTTCAACACTCTTCTCAAATACCTGATTTTCTTTCCAGAAGTCCAATACCTTCTGCTCTCTGTTCACGAATTCCAGTTTAGTCGAAACCTTGTCGTACATGTCGTCTTTCCTTTCTGTGATAAATATAAAAAAGCCCTTCGTCGTAATCAGGACGAAGGGCTTTGAGTTCGTTATACCACCTATTACTTACATACTAACATATGCGCTCCCCTTAACGCAGGAAATACGTCAGAGCCTACTTGAGCAAATCTCTTTTGGTCTGCAACTCCAGAGTGATATTCCGAAAGTCTCTACTGTCACCGGGCTCACACCGCCCCCGGCTCGCTGCTGATCTCGCAGACTCCGTACTGTCTCTGTCATCGTTTTTAACTTATATGATCCAGAAAACCGCCTGTATAAGCCATTTCTGAACCTATCCATTCATTAGTATATCAAGTATTTGTGGTTTGTCAATCGCAATATGCGCAAATAATTTACTATTCTACTTCTTTATAACCACATTCTTTGTTGTGCTCCATGCCGAATAGTATGTCACTCTGCCGGACTTTCTGTACGACCTTACCCGCACATAATATCTCTTGTTCTTAGCAAGTCGTTTCACTGTCTTTGACACGTTCTTTGCACCGGCAATATTCAAAGTCTTGGCGCCCTTAAAATTCTTGGCAGTAGCATACTGTATAATCTGTCTTGTTCAAGGTATTGCCATCAACATCGTATACAGTAACTCCCGGCTTTTTAGCAGTGCCATTATATGTACAGCTTGTATATGCCAGTTTGACATTTTTTATCTGAGGAATTCTCCTGCTGTCAATAATCTGTCCGCACTCTGTACACTTATCTGCCAACTTTCCATCTGCCTTGTCCGTGGTCTTGGTAACCTTTGACGAAGTGATTCTCATAATGGTTTTCTGATTGCTGTCAGCCGCATTGTAACTTGTCTTGCCTGCCGTCTTGCACGCAACAATCTTATATGTGTATACCGTTCCATTTTTAGCTGACTTATCTGTATAGCTCAGTATTGTGTTTTTGTCTATATAGGCCAGCTTGCTGTACTTTCCCTTTCCAGCCTTTCTGTATACGATATATCCACCAGCTCCATTATTAAGATACATATAAAAATTTCTTACGTTTTTTATATTATCACCATGCATATACAAATACAATTTGTTTTTTATGCATATTTACTACAAAACACGTTCGCATTTATCTAATATATACAATAATCTCATGGACTGAGAAATCAATCCTCAATCCATGAGATTTATTTTCTAATATACGTAGAGATCATAGTCTACAAGATACCACTTACCGCCAGTCTTTATAACTGTGTATATGATCTCGCCATCTGATTCGTCAGTAGATCCTTTTATCTTAACATCAAGATCCACCTCGTAGCACTTGTCAACCGTCATGTCGACATCCAGCATGTCAAATGTATCATTTACATCCTTAAGCTTATCCTCGTCATATTCCTTCTCTGATCGGTCCTCGACCTTGATGCTCTTGACCTTGCCTACCTCATCTACCATGTCGCTGACCTGCTCGTTGAATGTATCCTTGACATAGTCATCACTGCCTGTATAGCTTCTTATCCTGTTATACAGCTTGTAATATTCCTTGTCCATCAGATCAACCATGGCATCGGCATCGCCTTTTTCATAGGCTGTCACCAGCTTGTCTCCGACCTTCTTGGCACTTCTCTCACCGGGACCACCCGCCAGGATCAGAACAACGACTATTATCGCGATCAGGACTGCCGCTGCGATTCCGCCTATTATTGCTATAAGCTTCTTGTTCACCTTTTTACCCGGCTCCATAACACCCGGAGTCATGCCCGGCTGCTGGCTGTACTGTGGCTGACCATACTGTGGCTGCCCAAATCCTCCATACTGTCCACCTGTCGACTGGACATTTCCACCAAACTGCTGACCCTGACCGTACTGCGGCTGACCATACTGTGGCTGTCCAAATCCTCCATACTGTCCACCTGTCGACTGGACATTTCCACTAAACTGCTGACCCTGACCGTACTGCGGCTGACCATACTGTGGCTGCCCAAATCCTCCATACTGTCCGCCCATCGGCTGTCCAAATCCACCCGGCTGCTGATTCTGCTGTGGCTGACCCGGGTTCGGCTGCCCTTGTGCACTGTTCTGCACCGGAGAAAATGCGCTCACTCCCGGAGTCGTGAGGACAGTAGTTCCCTCGTCCTCATCGTCGTCCATATCATTAAATCCATTTACGTTATTCTCGTCCATCTTTCTCTCCTTATTCTGCTCATCCCTTTTGCTGCTCTGGAACAATAATGTTCCCATAGAATCATGGTAGCATTTTATATCTGCTATGTCCAACCAAAAACATCACATTACCTCAAATTTTACACTTTATTACCTGTTTTCTTTCGCTATTATGTAATAAAAGGCGTTATGATGATGAACACACAGAATAAAAAACCAATCCGCCACGGATACAGATTGTATCCATGGCGGATTCTTCTATTTCTTTTGATATTATCTCTTCTTTATTACAACCGATTTCTTTCCACACCATGCGGAATAGTAAACCTTACCATCAATCTTCTTAAAGCTTCGTACTCTGACATAATATCTCTTGCCCTTAGTAAGTCGTTTGATGGTCTTACTTGTAACTGAACCTCCGTTTACATTGGCCGTCTTTGCAGATTTAAACGATGCATTGTCTGCATACTGTATCTGATATCCGGTGGCCTTGGCTGCCTTATTATATGTAACCTTGGCTGTTCCGGCAGATGCACTTGTGAATTTCTTCAGCTTCACGGCAGGTACATAACTTCCTGTCTTCTCGCCGCCAAATGCCGAATTGTATGTCACATCGCCAAATGTCTTATAAGTTCTTATCTTATATGTATACTTTACACCCACATTTTTAGCTGTGACGTCCACGAACGATGTTGTCTCCGGATTCTGAACAACACCTGCTATCGTATATGCTTTTCCATTTACTCCTCTGTAAACAACATATCCCGATGCCGCTTTATACTTCTTCCAGCTCAACTTTATTCCATTTGCTGTGTTGTCAATGGACTCAACTTTTCTCACACCCATCTTGATGTCAAATGTGAGTGTCTTCTCCCCTTCATAGTCACCCTTGAATTTGATGACAACTTTGGCCTTGCCGATATTCTTGTTATTTGAATATGAAACGCTGTAATTTCCTGCGGCAACCTTTCTGCCCTTTGAGTCTTTGACCTCTACCGCAGGCTTCTTAGCTGTACCATCATACTCAACAGCGCTGTATGCAAGCCTGATACTCTTTATCCTGTATATACTCTGAGTTCCCTTGCTTGCTGACTTGCAGTTTTTGCACACATGCACCTTATATCCGTCACTGGTCTGTGATGCCTTTTTCTTAACCGTCCACTCCGTCTGATAATCGTGAGGAACTGTGGTCTCATCGTCTATGATAGTATCCTTTTCTCCGCAGTTATTGTCACATTTTGCCGTCTTGGTTCCCTTCTGCGAACATGTGGCATTTCCATCTGACTCATACTTTGTGAAGCTGTGTCCTGTAGCAGGGATCACCTCGGTCTCATATATATCCTCATCCTCAATGTACCTTGTCTTCTCTCCGTTCTCAGTACATGTCGGAGTCTTGGTTATGATCCATCCCTCGTCATCTCCAGCCCCAAACTTCTGGGTCTTTGACTCAGCATATATCCACTCTGATGAACCCGTATTCTTATATCTGAGATCCAGGGTCACATCTGTGTATGTGTCATTTTTCACAACAGACATGATTCCCTGAATGGTATTTCCATATGCATCTGTCCATCTTCCGCTGACAAATGGTGTCTTCTGACTCTCATTATTTGCATATGTTATCTCTATATCTCCGGTTACACTGTATCCGTCCTCCGTCTTCTTCACCTTGCATCCTGATATGCTCACAGCGGAGATATCGTACTCGTTCTCTACCTCTGCCTCCACCTTCTCAGGAGTGATCGTCACGCTTCCTGTCTGCTGCGACGCAAGGCTGATCCTGAATGTATAACTGCGGTTCGCCTCAAATGTCCTATCTATAATGAGTTGTCCGCCGTTCCGTGAGTATGTCTTTTCCAGAACTCCATCAGCATAGATTCTGGTGTATACTGTATTATCTCCGCAGTCCACCGTAAATCTGTACTCTCCGGTCTCCGTTGGGATAAATTCATACTCGATGCCCTCTCCGTCATAGCTTATATCCGCTGTTGTCTTCTGACCCGGTGTTATTTTTCCATTACCTGTCACATACGAATCGTGATATGTAAATGTTATCTGATCATCTTTCTCTCTCGCATAGAGTGCTATAATATAGCTTCCCTTTTTCAGAGAGAAAGCATCTCCACTGCTATATGTATCTGAAAAGCTGCCATCATCCTCAATGGTATATATACCCTTAAGCTCAAAGCCCTGTCTCTGAAGTGATACCACTCCATCTGACGCAATATCAAATCTGTACAGCTTTACATCCCCAGTGTTCTCAACACCTGAAAGCACCACAGGCTCATCTGATATCAGGTACTCCAGCTCATCCACATTCAGATCCACGACGTCAAATGATGCTCCCTGAACTTCACAATCGTCAGCCATTCCCCATATGGAAGGTATTATCTCATATAATCCGGTCTGTTCTGTTATCGTGTCGATGCTTAAATAGCTGCTCACCCTGCCGTTTTTCTTGATCGTAAAGCTTATATCATCGTCATCCGCGCCAGATGTTCTGGTACTTCCATCAGAATATGTGACAACGGTTTTTATGCTGCCCTTGATCTCATCAAATTTCCTCAGATATTCAGTCTTAGAAACGGTTGTGCTTACACTTACAGCCTTGACGATCTCCTTCATTGTCACGCCGCATTTATTTACATTTTTTCCCGGATACACACATACATACAGATCCCCGCCTGCTGTGTCAAATCCCGCACTGCCAAATCCATCAGATGAATAAGCCACGTTGTTAGTCGTTATCTCTGTTCCATTTGCATCTAAAATCCTGATGCCATCGATCTTCTCATCAGCGGATACCACATACGAACCCGCCTGGGCACTTACCTTATATACATACACATATCTGTCGCCTGAAATATCAAGCGTCTTTGAGCTGCTCCATGTTCCAAGGCTCATGCTCTGTGCAGTCTTCACTGCAAATGGTATCTCAACCGTATCCATGCCATCCGCACCATCGATTGCAAGTTCAACCATGTATCTGCCTGTATCAACCCTGCTGCCAAGGCCTGCGATCTCGACATACTTTCCAGTTTTCTCGTTATATCTGTACCATTTACTCGTGATCAGCTCATTATCCTCGCTGTCACCGACACTGGCCTCTTTTACACTGCCATCATCATATACAAACTGGAGAGTCTCTCTATCCAGAAGGTTTTTGATACCTGATAATTTCATATTTGGAAGGAATTCATAGGTTCTGTTATCTCTCAGCTTCCATGAACTGATCTTTGAATTTGACAAAGTTTCTCCCCTTGTCACATTCATGCTCCAACTGGTCTGCGTATCTCCCCACTTGTCCTCTACTCCGCCATCGAGACAGATATAGTATGTATTGCCGCTCTCAAGTGCAGCCTCGCCATCCGATACACTAAGTTTCTTCAGATCATACATTGTCTCATCGTCAGCGTCGATCTTGCTGTAGATCTCCATGCCACCCTCTGGGGCAAATGTATACCTGGCGGATGCCGAAGGCTTAAACGTATAATATACACTGCCATTCTCCGACAGACTTACCTGATTAGATCCCTCCGCAAGACTTCCGGCAGCAACATCCTCTATATCCTTTATCTCTATGTCATATGCATAAGAGTCCTCACTATACAGTGTGTATATCCTAATCTGTGCCGCTCCGACAGGGCACTCATTTTCTATATCTGTAACTATCTCAGCACGTACCTCGTCTCCTCTGGAGGTTTCCACACTGTCCGAATCGTCAAACACCAGCTCCTCTGTTTTTCCGTCAGCATACGAGATCTTTACTCTGGTTCCATCTACATAACTGCTGATATCCTTATCGTAGCTGCCCATTCTGATGAAATCTGTGTTCTCGGGAACAGCAATCATATCTGTCACTTTCGGAATAAAGCTCAGTCTCACATTTGTCTTGGATGTAGATAACTCATTATACAGGCCTACGTAATAGGTGCTGCCTCCGGTAAGTTTTCCTGTAACCTCTACCGGGCCCTCATCACCGGACTCATATACACAATAAGGACTGTCGCTTTCTATTACCACACTTCCGTCAAATGGCATGACAAAACTGTAATAAGCCTTGTCATACTCATCCGTTCCGACACTCACATTGTTGTCACCTTCGAAGAGCTGTCCTGCGCTCAGCTTGTCTATGGACACTACCTTAAGCACTGCCGTGCCGAGCAGCTCCTGATCTTCCTCAGCCGCATCATATCCCACAGCTACTTTGTACTCGCCCTCTGAAAGAGTTACACCTTTTTCATATTCGTACTCTTTCCAGTTATCATCAGATGACGAATAATATACTGTATATCTGTTTCCATTACTGTATCCACTTCCACCGGTCAGATCTATGCTTTCCGTGGACTTATCATTATACTTTATTGTACTGCTCGCACCATTCATGAAGCTTATCGGCGTTCCGGCTGCCCATTCGCTCTTTGCCAGCTTCAATGTCACCCCTGAAGGTGCCACATACTTCTTCGCCTTGAGCCTGACCTCATTCAATGTTTCATTGTCATCA